>ERZ1031911.266-NODE-266-length-8287-cov-3.464407_pt1 | contig 8287 bp, 7 predicted proteins | sample MGYA00518167_ERZ1031911 | MGnify/ENA primary metagenome ERZ1031911 (study PRJEB33719, sample SAMN04261271) | wastewater metagenome | biome: rural village; feature: human; material: feces | host: Homo sapiens | place: El Salvador | collected 2014-01-14 ... | reverse complement strand
ATGATCCAGCCATTGCTTGGCGTATGAGACGTTGCCAAACGCGCTGTTGCCGCCCTGCTCCCAATCGAGCACAAGGATAGCATCTCCCACACGATCACCAACGACAGACAGGTAATAATCCGCCTCAGCGGTAGCGCCTGCGCCGTTGGCGTAGTGGTAAATACCGATCAGCTTATTTTGCTCTTTGGCCTGCGCATAGGCGCGAGAAAAATCAGGGTTGGTGTAATTGACGCCCTCAGTGGCCTTGACGATCACAAAGTCGCAGGGCACCACAGACAGGTCAATGCCTGTCTGATATGATTCGATGTCAATGCCATTCATAAGCTATTCACCCGTCTTTCAGCGGTGCCTGTCTTTGTCTTATCTTCGCTTGGCAGGTCATTGACAGCGGCCTCGATAGCCATGTCGATGTCACCTCTTTGCGAGAAACTAAGCAAAGCGTCGTGTCGCGTTAAGGCAGTCGAGCGGCAATTTTTATAATTGCAATTTGAGTGGTACCACGGATTATTCCGCCTCATATTTTGAGGCGGTTTTTATTTTTGCATTATTGCCGATTAATAATTCTATTTTGGAGGACTTATGGAAAACAAAATCAAAGAGCTGAAGGCTCAATTTGAAAATGAGCTTTCCGCAATCAAGGACCTTTCCGAGCTTGAAGATATCAGAGTTTCATATCTCGGTAAAAAAGGCTCGGTTACAGACCTTTTAAAGGGTATGCGCGAGCTGTCAAACGAGGATAAAAAGGCTTTCGGTCAAAAAATCAACGAGCTTAAGGGCACAGTTGCAGAAAGAATTTCTCAAAAAACAGCAGAGCTTAAGCAAAAAGAAATCGAAAAGGAAATCGCACTTATGCCGGAGTTTGACCTTTCAATGCCGGCAAATCTCTCCAGAGGCTCATATCATCCGATTACTCTTGTTCAGCGTCAGTGCGAGCAGATTTTTGAATCAATGGGCTTTACCGTTGAGGATTATGCAGAGGTAGTTACAGACTATGAGTGCTTTGAGGCGGTTAATGTTCCCAAAAACCACCCGGCGCGTGATATGCAGGATACTTATTATCTTGAAAACGGTCAGCTTCTCAAATCACAAACCTCTGCCGCTCAAAACGCTATTTTGAGAAAATACAAAAAGCCGCTTGAAGAGCAGGGAATCCCGATTAAAGCTATTTTCCCCGGCAGATGCTTCAGAAACGAGGCTACCGATGCTTGTCACGAAAATACTTTCTTCCAAATGGAGGGTATGATGGTTGACAAGGATATTTCTATTTCAAACCTCATTTACTTTATGAAAACGATGCTTTCCGAGGTGTTCCAAAAGGACATTAAGGTTAGACTTCGCCCGGGCTTTTTCCCATTCGTTGAGCCGGGATTTGAGCTTGATATAAGCTGTCTTATCTGCGGCGGCGAGGGTTGTCCGAGCTGTAAGCACAGCGGTTGGCTCGAGCTTTGCCCGTGCGGTATGATTCACCCCGAGGTTCTTAAAATGGGCGGAATCGACCCCGAAAAATACACAGGTTTTGCATTCGGCTTGGGTCTTACAAGACTTGTTATGATGAAATACGGCATTAAAGATATTCGTGATTTGAACGGCGGCAGCCTCAAGGCAATGAGTCAGTTCACCGATGACGAGTAAGAAAGGAGAGTGAAATAAATGTTTTTATCTATGAATTGGATTCAGGACTTCGTTGATTTGTCGGGTCTTGATTTAGTTAAATTAATCAATCAGTTTTCACTCTCTACCGCAGAGGTTGAAAACGAAATTTTCTTCAAGGGCGCAGACCTTTCGGGTGTTGTTGTCGCAGAAATCAAATCTGTTGAAAATCATCCCGATTCCAAAAAACTTCACCTCTTGAAGGTTGACATCGGCGCAGACGAGCTTGTTGATGTTGTTTGCGGCGCACCAAATGTAAGGGTCGGCTTGAAAACAGCCTTCGCAAAAATCGGCGCAAAGATCGGCGAGATTGAAATCGCTCCGAGAAAACTCGCAGGCTATACCTCAAACGGTATGTGTTGCAGTGAAAAAGAAATCGGCATTTCGGACGATAACAGCGGCATTATGGAAATCACCGACGATCTTCCAAACGGCACCGATATTAAGGAGGCTTATGCCGTTGACGATATTATTTTTGAGGTAGATAATAAATCGCTTACAAACCGCCCCGATTTGTGGGGACATTACGGCATCGCAAGAGAGTTTGCCGCTCTTTCGGGCAGAGAGCTTAAGCCGCTTCCGACTGTTGACCTTGAGCAGTACAATTCACTTCCAAAGGTTGATATGAAGATTGAGGACCCGCTTTGTCAAAGATATTCATGTATGCAGGTTGAAAATATCACAAAAACCGTTTCTCCTGTCAATATGCGTATCCGCCTCTTCTATTGCGGAATGAGAGCAATCAACTTCCTTGCAGACCTGACAAACTACCTTATGCTTGAAATGGGTCAGCCAATGCACGCATTCGACAGCAGAAAGGTTGAAAAAATCAGAATCAAACGCTTTGACAAGCCGTTTACATTCCAAACGCTTGACGGCGTAGACAGAAATATCGACGAAAATACCCTTATGATTTGCAATGACAACACTCCCGTTGCAATCGCAGGTATTATGGGCGGACTCGACAGCGAAATTGTTGACGATACAACAACACTCACCCTTGAATCGGCAACATTTGACGCCGCTTCAATCCGTAAATCAACCGTTCGTCTTTCTCACAGAACAGACGCTTCAATGCGCTATGAAAAGTGCCTTGACCCGGAGATGACAACCGTTGCAATTGCAAGATTTATCAATCTTCTTCAAAGCATTGACCCCGAGTCAAAGGTTGTTTCGGCTCTTACAGATGAATATGCTTTTCATTACGATAAGGTAGAACTTAAATTCGACAAGGCGTTTGTAGATAAATACACAGGCATTGAAATCCCGAACGAAACCATTATCAATACTCTCAATTCGCTCGGCTTTGTCGCAACCGTTGATAACGATAATTTTGATGTTTCTGTTCCGTCATGGCGTGCAACAAAGGATGTCACAATAAAAGCCGATATTATCGAAGAAATCACCCGTATTTACGGCTATGACAACTTTGATATTCACACAACAAGAAGTCCGCTCTATCCTGTTCGTCCGACAGTTGAAAAAACAGTTGAGGACAAGATTAAGGACCTCTTAGTTAAGAGATATTCACTTCACGAACTTCATTCGTATGTTTGGGCTTATTATAACGAGCTTAAAGCTCTCGGTATTGATGTTGAGGGCGAAATCAAACTTTCAAACGCAACAAATCCGAATATCGAAACTATCCGTAAATCAATCATTCCTACCCAGCTTTGCCAGGTTAAGCAAAATACATCGTTTGCACCGGATTTCGGTATTTTTGAAATCGGCAGAGTTGTTGAGGGCGTTGATGACAACAACCTTTGCGTTGAAAAGAAAAAGCTTGCAATTACGCTTTATTCAAGATCGCGCCCAATGCCGACGCTCTATTTTGATTTGAGAGATATTCTCGAAGTTATGGCAGACGATTTTAAGCATAAAAAGCTAACCTTCGCAAAGAAAGAGGCAGAACATTCTTATCAGCATCCGAGAAATCTCAACACCGTTTATTGCGACGGCGTAGAAATCGGCGAAATAGGTATTGCTCATCCTGTCGTTTCAAAGAAAATCGACAAGAAAGCGTCAATCGTATATGCCGAAATTGATGTTGAAGCATTTGCCGCAATCAAAAATGCGTCGATTCAGTATGAGGAGCCGTCAAAGTTCCCATCAATTGATATTGACCTTTCGTTTGTTTCGGATAAATTTGCGCCTATTGCAAAGGCTATTGAAAATGCAAAGTGCAAGCTTATCAAAAATGTTGAGGTTACCGATGTTTATGAGGACGAAAACTCAAAATCAATTACAACCCGCATAACATTTGCCGACCCTGAAAAAACTCTCACAAGAGAAGAAGTGCAGGGCGTTTCGGATTCCATCGTTGCCGAGCTTAAGGCAAACGGAATCGAACTCAAGGGCTGATAAAGTTTATAAAGAGCCGAAGTGTGTCGCTTCGGCCCTTTTTTTATGCTTGTATTTAATTATAATATGTGATATTATTATACTGTATTTTTATGTGTATAACGAGTGTAGCCATGGATATTAAAAAGAACGACGATATAAAATTGAATATCGAATCCTTAACTTCCGAGGGCTCGGCGGTCGGCCATTACAACGGCATTGCCGTTTTTGTTCGCGGTGCCGTTCCCGGCGATATTATCGTTGCGCATATCATCAAAACATCAAAAAAATATGCAATCGGCATAATCAAGGATATTATAACCGCCTCACCGAGCAGAATTAAAAGCGATTGCCCGGTGTCGGACAAGTGCGGCGGATGCTCATTCCGCAATATGACATATGACGAGGAGCTAAAATACAAGCGTTCCCGCGTTGTTGATGCTGTTGAGCGTATCGGTCATATTCAAACCGAAATTACCGATGTAACAGCCGCCGATACAGTTTACAATTACAGAAACAAGGCACAGTATCCCGTTTTGATTTGTGACGGCGAGCTTTTTGCCGGCTTTTATGCCTACAAAAGCCATCGCATAATATCGTGCGACGATTGCAAATTGCAAAGCAAGAATTTTAAGCCTTGCCTTGACGCTTTTGCCAAATGGGTTGAGCACAGCGGTGTTACCTCGTATGACGAAAACAGCGGCAGGGGCATTTTGCGCCATGTTTATTTGCGTGAGGCGTGCGCCACAGGTGAAATTATGGCTTGCGCCGTAATCAATGCCGACTCCTTGCCCGATTCGGATTATCTTGTCAAGCAGTTAAAAACTGTTCGCGGCGTTAAGAGCATTTGCATCAATGTCAACAAGAAAAATTCAAATGTGATTTTGGGCGAAAAAACAAAAACAATTTGGGGCAGTGATACCATTACTGACGAACTGCTCGGCAAAAAATTTGTTATATCGCCGAATTCGTTTTATCAAGTCAACCGCGCCCAATGCGAAAAACTTTATTCCAAGGCGGCGGAGTATGCCTCGCTCAACGGCGGTGAAACGGTGCTTGATTTGTACTGCGGCGTCGGCACAATCGGCATCACAATGGCTGATAAGGCAAAGCAAATTATCGGAGTCGAAATAGTCCCACAGGCTATTGAAAATGCCAAAATTAACGCAAAAATCAATAATATCGAAAATGCCGAATTCCTTTGCGGCGACGCTTATTTTGCCGCAGACGAGCTGAAACGCAGGCATATTAAGCCCGATGTTATCGTTCTCGACCCACCGCGAAAGGGCTGTCAAAAGGAACTTCTCGGCGTTATAAATTCAATGTCGCCCGAAAAGATAGTTTATGTTTCGTGCGACAGCGCAACGCTTGCCCGCGATTTGGCAATTCTTGACGAATACGGGTATAAAACAAATCAAATCACACCTGTTGATATGTTTCCGCGCACCCCTCATGTAGAATGTGTGTGCTTATTGACAAAGAAAGGTTAAGTATAAAATTGAACGGAACGAAACCCAAAAAGGCAATCGGCAACGGCTGTACGCTGTATAAAAAATGCGGCGGATGTCAGCTCCAAAACATGGATTATCAACGCCAGCTAAGGTTTAAGCAGGCAACCGTTGTCAAGCTGATTGGCAAATATTGCAGGGTAGACGATATAATAGGAATGAGCGAGCCGTATCATTACCGCCACAAGGTTCAGGCGGCATTCGGCAAAATCAATTCAAATATTGTTTCGGGCGTTTATCAGTCCTCAACTCACAGAATAGTCAAGGTCGATAATTGTTTAATCGAAAATAAGCAGGCTGACAGAATAATCGTAACAATCCGTCACCTTTTGAAAGAGTTTAAACTCGGCGTCTTCAACGAAAAAACGCTTAAAGGTTTTTTGCGCCATGTCCTCGTCAGAGTCGGCTATTATACAAACGAAATTATGGTTGTTATGGTTACCGGCACAAAGGAATTTCCAAAAAAACGCGATTTTATCAAAAGACTCCTTGAAATTCATCCCGAAATCACAACCGTTGTCCAAAGTGTAAACAACAAATTCACAACTCTCGTTCTCGGCAAGGAGTTTATTACTCTTTACGGCAGAGGTTATATATATGACAACCTTTGTGGTTGCACCTTTAAAATTTCGCCTGCATCGTTTTATCAAATAAATCCGCAGCAAACGGAAATTTTGTATAATACCGCCGTCGATTTTATGGGTCTTGGCGGCAACGAAACCGTGATTGACGCGTATTGCGGCACGGGTACAATCGGCTTAATCGCCTCAAAAAACGCAAAAAAAGTAATCGGTGTCGAGCTTAATTCCGATGCCGTAAGAGATGCCAAAACAAACGCACGGCTTAACAATGCCGATAATATAACATTTTTTAATGCCGACGCAGGTCGCTTTATGGTTGATATGGCCGCAGGCGGCGAAAAGGCGGATGTCGTGATTATGGACCCGCCGCGAGCAGGCTCGGACAGGAATTTTATTAAGTCCGTGCTTACGCTTTCGCCTAAAAAAGTGGTTTATATTTCATGCAACCCCGAAACACTTGCGAGAGATCTTCGGCTTTTCGTGTCCGGCGGATACAAGGTGCGCAAAGCGGTTCCTGTCGATATGTTCCCCCACACAAAGCATGTCGAGTGCGTTGTGTTGATGACAAAGTGAGGTATAATATGGAAAATAAAGACTCTTTTATGGGTTGTGTATATGCTTCTCCCGAGCGAATGAGCGGAAATATGCGAGAAGATAATTTTGATGATTATCCCTATAATTACAGCGAGGGCGACAATTTACAGATAAACACCGTTTACGGCGGCGATAATGCAAAAGTCCTTTGTCCGTACTGCCGTAAAATTCTCCCGGCGGATTCAAATTTCTGCATGTATTGCGGAAAGCGTCTCAGATAATTATATTATGAAAAACAGTGAAAATCCGCGTTTCAAACTCAAATCCTGCGTATGGGAGATTACACTCGCTTGCTGTTTTTCGTGCCGATATTGCGGCTCGAGGGCAGGCAAGGCGCGCGACAATGAGTTGACAACTGCCGAATGTTTAAATATTGCCGAGCAACTTGCACAGCTCGGATGCAAAAGAGTGTCCCTCATCGGCGGCGAGGTTTTTATGCGCCCCGATTGGTTTGAAACGGTCAAGGCACTCACCGACAGAGGCGTTAAGGTTTCAATAATTACAAACGGCTATTTGTTTTCCGACAAATTGATTGATAAACTTAAAAAGGGCAGGGTCGAGTCCGTGGCGGTGTCGCTTGACGGCCCGCAGGAAATACATGATATGTATCGTCAACCCGGCAGTTTTGAGCGTGCGATTAACGCCATATCGGTTTTAAGCAAAAATGATATTCCCATTTCCGTGATAACAACATTGCACGGCAAAAATGCTCCGCTCTTGAACGAAATGTATGAGATTTTGAAAGACACAAATATCTTTGCGTGGCAACTTCAGGCTTGCTCGCCTATGGGCAATGCCGAAAAATTCGGAATTTCATCGGATTTTGATTTTAATACAGTAATTGATTTTGTTTCATCGCATATTGATAAAGCAAAATTTTCAATAGGAATTGCCGATAATATCGGATATTATACACCGCAGGAACCGAAGTTAAGAGGCTCTGTAATACAGTCGGTTTCCTTTACGGGTTGTCGCGCAGGACTGACAACGATAGGCATCGATAGCGTGGGCAATGTTCGCGGCTGTGAGTCTATGTATGACGAAAGATTTATAGAGGGCAATCTCCGTGAAATGTCATTGAGCGAGATTTGGAACTCGCCAAACGCATTTGCATATAACAGACAGTTTAAAAAAGTGCATATCAGCGGCGACTGCCAATATTGTGAGCATTTCAAATATTGTGCCGGCGGATGCAGGTCATACAACTATTTTGTTCATCAAAATATGTACGACTCGCCGAGTTGTGCGCTTAAAATAAATAAAAAATATGAGCCAGCTTCCCCTTATTTCAATGGAAGTAATTAAATAATGAGAGGTTAAAAGGATGACTAAAACAGATTATGATGTAATTATTATCGGAGCAGGACCGGGCGGCATTTTCTCCGCCTACGAAATGGCTACAAAAAATCCGAATATCAAAATCGGCGTTTTTGAGGCAGGCTTTGAGCTTTCAAAGCGCAAATGCCCGATTGATGGCGACAAGGTTAAGTCCTGCATCAAGTGCAAAACCTGCGCTATAATGAGCGGCTTCGGCGGTGCGCAGGCTTTTTCAGACGGTCGATATAATATCACAAACGATTTCGGCGGAACTCTTTATGAGTATATCGGCAAGAA
>ERZ1031911.263-NODE-263-length-8312-cov-3.641759_pt1 | contig 8312 bp, 6 predicted proteins | sample MGYA00518167_ERZ1031911 | MGnify/ENA primary metagenome ERZ1031911 (study PRJEB33719, sample SAMN04261271) | wastewater metagenome | biome: rural village; feature: human; material: feces | host: Homo sapiens | place: El Salvador | collected 2014-01-14 ... | reverse complement strand
AGCATTCACTTCCCGGATTCACTGAAGTTCAAAACTCATAAGCTGGCTCGTACGGTATATGGCGGTGGGGGAATTATGCCCGATTATTTTGTGCCGATTGATACGACTCTCTATACTAAATATCATCGTCAGTTGCGTGATAAAGGGGCGTTGATGAAAGCTCACTTTCATTTTATTGATGCCCATCGTAAAGAATGGCTGGGCAAATACAAGACTTTTAATGAATTCTACAAACGTTTTGAAGTGACTCCGGATATGTTGGCACAACTGGTTGCTACCGGCAAGGATAATTTTCGCCGGAGGTTATTAAATGGCAGTTAACATTAAAAAAATCGGCAGTGAGGAGCTTGAAAAGCAAAAAAAATATTGCCAAAAGGTTTCGTCATTGCTTGAAAAGAGATATAAAAATCAGGACAAGCCGCTTGCCTGTGTCGTAACATACGGCTGTCAGCAAAATGTTGCCGACAGCGAGCATATCAAGGGCATGCTTGAGGAGATGGGATACGGCTTTACCGAGGACAGAACTCAGGCAAAACTTGTGATTTTCAACACCTGTGCAGTCAGGGAGCATGCGGAGGACAGGGTTTTCGGAAATGTCGGTGCGCTGAAAAAATACAAGCTTGAAAATCCCGATGTTGTGATTGCGCTTTGCGGTTGTATGATGCAACAAAAGCACATTGCCGAGAAAATAAAAAAATCGTTTCCGTTTGTCGATCTTGTTTTCGGTACACATGTTGTTTACAAGGTTCCGGAACTTATTTATGACGCACTTACAATGCGTAAGCGTGTTTTCGAATTGCCGGATGTTGACGGCGTAATTGCCGAAGGTATTCCCGTTAAACGCGATAATGACCGCAAGGCGTGGATTCCGATTATGTACGGATGCAACAACTTTTGCTCGTACTGTGTTGTACCTTATGTTCGCGGCAGAGAGCGAAGCAGAGAGGCGGCCGATGTCATAAAAGAATTTAAACAGCTTGTTGACGAGGGCTATAAGGAAATTACACTGCTCGGTCAAAATGTAAATTCATACGGCAAAGACCTTGAGCCAAAGGTAACATTCTCACAACTCCTTAGAATGCTGAATGATTTGGACGGCGACTTTAGAATTCGCTTTATGACGAGCCACCCGAAAGACTGCACCAAGGAACTTATCGAAACGATGGCGGAGTGCGACAAGGTCGCAACGCATTTACATCTTCCGTTTCAAAGCGGCAACAACAGAGTGCTCAGGGCGATGAACCGCGGATATACGAGAGAAAAATATCTCGAGCTTATTAACTACGCGAAACAGCTTATGGGTGATGAGCTTTCGATAACAAGCGACATTATTGTCGGTTTTCCCGGCGAAACATACGAGGAGTTTTCAGACACTGTTTCACTTGTTAAGGAAATCAAAGCTACAAGCTTATTCACATTTATTTACTCACCGAGAGTGGGAACACCTGCCGCAAAGATGGACGACCCGGTAAGCTATGACGAAAAGTCAAAATGGCTTAGGGAACTTCTCGCCGTGCAGGAGCAAATTTCTGCCGAACAAATGGCGTTGCACAAGGGCAAAACCTTTAAGTGCTTTGTTTTCGGCAAGGGCAAAACAGGCGATAATTATCTTGCCGCAAGGACAGACGGCAATTTGATTATAGAATTTGAAGGCGGCGAAAGGCTCATCGGCACCTTCCAAAACATTAAAGTTACAGAGCCGCTCACCTATGTTATGAAAGGTGAGATAGAAAGGAAATAACAGTATGTCATTAGAAACCGCACTCAGAGAACTCGGAAAAGAGATTCAGGCAGATGAACGCTTTGCAGCTCTTAAAGCAGCGGCTGCCGCTAACGATGCTGACGAAACACTTCAAAATCAGATGCACGAAATGCAGCTCCTCTCACTCCAATATCAGCAAGAGGCTGAAAAGGGCGAGGAGGCTTCTCAAGATAAAATCAAAGAGCTTCAAAATAAATATCAGGACCTTTACAACACCGTTATGGACGGCGAGAATATGAAAAATTATTCTCTTGCCGCTGCCGAGATGGAGCAAATGGCTCAATATATCAGCCAGATGATCGGCTTGTTCTTCGACGGTCAGGATCCCGAAACATGCCAAGTTCCGCCGGCAGATGCAAACTGCACACACGATTGCAGCACTTGCGGCGGTTGCCACTGATTTTAAAAAATCTTCGGCAGGCAATAACAGCGTTGCCTGCCGACGGCTCATTAATTTGAAAGGAGGGCGAATATGGCTAAAAAAGGCGAGCTTTCACCTATGATGCAACAGTATTTTAAGGTGAAAAAGGAATATCCGGGCGTTATATTGTTTTTCAGACTCGGCGATTTTTATGAAATGTTTTTTGACGATGCAAAGGTTGCCTCAAAGGAACTTGACCTCGTGTTGACCGGCAGAGATTGCGGTCAGGAGGAGAGAGCACCTATGTGCGGTGTTCCGTTTCACAGCGCAGACAGCTATATTGCAAAACTTGTGTCGCGAGGCTACAAGGTTGCAATCTGCGAGCAAATGGAGGACCCTGCGGCAGCTAAGGGCATAGTTAAAAGAGATGTTATAAGAGTTATCACACCCGGCACCGTTATCGAAAGCAATATTCTTGAGGACGGCACAAACAACTATCTTTGCTCAATCTGCAAGGGTGCAAACGAAACGGGTATTTGCTTTGCCGATGTTTCGACGGGTGAGTTTCATATCACTGTTGTCGGCAGAGAGGATGAGCAGGAAAAAATAATCAACCAGCTTTCTACATATTCGCCAAAAGAAATTATCACAAACTCCGCCGCATCCGGACTTGATAAGGTCGAAAAATTTGCAGATAACAGATTTTCGGTTTCGTTTGAAAAAGTTGACGATTCAAAATTCGATTTTGATTACGCAACAAACCTTATTCTCGAAACGATGAAAAGGGACGAAATATCGTCGCTTAATTTGGGACACAGCAAAGCAGCTGTTTGCGCACTCGGTGCGGTTATCGACTATCTTCGCGAAACCCAAAAGCGAGATGATATTGAGGCACCGAGCGAGATTGAATATTATGACGGCTCGGATTTTATGGCGCTTGATGTCAGCGCAAGGCGAAATCTTGAACTTACACGCTCGATGATGACGGGTGACAAAAAACATTCGCTCCTTTGGGTTATCGACAAAACGAAGACGGCACCGGGCAAGCGTATGCTCCGTTCATGGCTTGAAAGACCGCTTATAAATGTTTCAAAAATCACAAAAAGGCAAAATGCGGTAGGCGAGCTTTTTGACAGCACAATACTCCGCGACGAAATACGCGGCGCACTTTCGGGAATAAACGATATGGAGCGACTTATGAGCCGAATCGCTTATTCAACCGCAAACGCAAAGGAACTTCGTTCGCTGTCGGCAACAATCGGCGCTTTGCCGGTCATAAAAAACAGCCTTTCGACAGTGTCGACGGCAATGCTCAAATCTATTTATGAAAACATTGATTAGCTCGACGATGTAAAAACGCTTATCGAGAGCGCAATTGTTGACGAGCCGCCGTTCAGCGTTCGCGAGGGTGGACTCATTAAATCGGGCTACAACGCCGAGATTGACGAACTTAAAGACATTGTTCAGGGCGGCGCAAATCTCCTTGCCGAAATTGAGGCGAGAGAAAAAGAAAAAACGGGAATTCCTAAATTAAGGGTTTCATATAACAAGGTTTTCGGCTACTTTATCGAGGTTACAAACGCCTATAAGGATATGGTACCGCCGGAATATATCAGAAAACAAACACTTACAAACTGCGAGCGCTTTATAACACAGGAACTTAAGGACCTTGAGGGCAAGATGCTCGGCGCGAAGGACAGGCTTATCGCTCTCGAATACGACGTGTTCACCGCGGTGCGCAGTCAAATCGCAGGCGAGGTTGAGCGTATTCAGCGCACAGCAAAAGCACTTGCAACACTCGACAGCCTCGCGTCACTTGCTCAGGTTGCGTTTGAAAACAATTATTGCTGTCCGCAAATCACAACAGACGGCGTGATTGATATTAAGGACGGCAGGCATCCGGTTGTCGAAACTTTGCTTGATGACGCCGTATTTGTTCCGAATGACACATTGCTTGACAAGGACAAAAACAGGTGCGCAATTATTACCGGTCCAAATATGGCAGGTAAGTCAACATACATGCGACAAACGGCGCTTATCACACTGCTTGCGCAAATCGGCTCGTTTGTTCCGGCTAAAAGCGCGGAAATTTCGGTTTGCGATGCGATTTTCACAAGAGTCGGCGCATCGGATGACCTTGCAACGGGTCAGTCAACCTTTATGGTCGAGATGAACGAGGTTTCGACAATCCTCAAAAACGCCACCGAAAATTCGCTTATCATTCTTGATGAAATCGGCAGAGGCACATCGACCTTTGACGGCATGAGCATTGCGCGTGCGGTTCTCGAATTTGTCGTTAAGAAAAAGACGCTCGGCGCAAAAACTCTTTTTGCAACACACTATCACGAGCTGACTGCAATGGAGGGTGTGCTCGACGGTGTAAACAACTACTCGATAGCTGTTAAAAAGCGCGGCGACGATATTACATTTTTGCGCAGAATCGTTCACGGCGGCGCAGACCAAAGCTTCGGTATCGAGGTTGCAAAACTTGCAGGTATTCCGAACAGCGTAATCAAGCGAGCAAAAGTAATTTTGAAAGAGCTTGAATCAAATAAAATCGAAATTGAATTTAAAGCCGACGATGCTGTTGTCGAAGAGGACGAAAACGATATTCAGTACAATTTCCAAACAAATTCGACAAACGATATCATTGAACTTATAAAAACAGTGGATATAAACACATTGACCCCGATTGAGGCAATGCAAACGCTTTACGATTTAAAGAAAAAGGCAGAAGAAATTTCGTAGAAAGAGGGTGTAGACCTTGCCTGAAATTAACATATTACCAAAGGAAGTATATCAGCTTATCGCGGCAGGCGAGGTTGTTGAACGCCCCTCCTCAGTCGTTAAGGAAATGATTGAAAACTCCGTTGACGCCGGTGCAACACACATCACGGTTGAAATCAAACATGGCGGTTCAACATACATTCGCATAACGGATGACGGCTGCGGCATTGCGAGAGACCAGGTGAAAAAAGTTTTCATCTCCCACGCGACAAGCAAAATCAAAATGCAGGAAGATTTGAATGCAATCGGCACGCTCGGCTTTCGCGGCGAGGCTATGGCATCAATTTCTGCCGTTTCAAAGGTTGAGCTTTTGACAAGAGCCGACGGCGAGCCGAACGGCACACGGTACGAAATTGCCGGCGGCGAGGAAAAGGACCTTTCGGACGCAGGATGCCCAAATGGAACAACGATTGTCGTTCGCGATATTTTCTACAACACTCCTGCACGAATGAAGTTCCTGAAAAAAGATGTCACCGAGGGCAACGCGGTTGCGGCGATAGTCGATTCAATGGCAATCAGCCATCCCGAAATTTCGTTTCGCTTTATCCGCGACAGCAAGCAAGTGCTTATCACCTCGGGTAACGGCGATTTGAAAAGTACCGCATATTCCGTTTTCGGCAGAGATTTTTCATCGGCGCTTATACCGGTTGATTATTCTGTCAACAATATGCGTGTGACCGGCCTTGTAACAAAGCCGTTCGCATCGAGAAAAAGCAGAGCGATGCAATACTTTTTCATCAACTCACGCCTTGTTAAAAGCAAAACCGCTATGGCAGCGCTTGAGCAGGCTTATAAAAATTCAATTATGGTCGGCAGATTTCCCGGCTGTATCCTCAATATTGAGTGCGACACCTCGTTTGTCGATGTCAATGTTCACCCGGCAAAAATCGAGGTGCGATTCGCAAACGAACGCCCTGTTTTTGAATTAATTTATTACGGAGTAAAGTCCGCAATACAGGCAGGCGACTCACCGAAAGTTGCCGAGTTTAAGCCCTCAAGGCAGACTCAGCCAACGGCATCGGGTAAGCTTGACTTCTTTATGAAGGAAGAGGACAAGCCAAAGCAAATGACATTTAAACAGCAATCAAATCCCAATTTGTTTTGGAATGTTGCCGCATCTACGCCAAATAAATACAACGAAAATGTTAAATTCGACAGCGGCAATACCGAGGTTGAACATTCAAATAATAAAATAGAAACAAAAATCGAAATAACAAGCACCGATAAGCCAACGCCTTCACAGCAGGCGGCAGACGGCAAAATCAGCGGCAAATTTCACGGAAGCTTTGGCGGTATTTCTTTTGAAAATGCGGAAAACGCAAGCTTGCCGACAGTTCAAAGCGGCGAAACAAATCCGCCGCAGGATAACGGCTCGGCTGATGATAAAGCAGATACACAGACCGTCAGCGGCGAGAACGAGTCGAACATTGCTGAGAAAAGCGCACCGACAGCACTCGAAATTCCCGATTTTAAGATTGTCGGCGAGGCGTTTAAAACATATATCATAGTCGAAATTGACAACGCACTTTATTTTATCGACAAGCACGCCGCTCATGAGCGTATGAATTACGAAAAACTTAAAAGCGGTACGGTTATCAATTCTCAAATTTTGATTTCGCCTGTTGTTGTAAATCTTGCAAAGGATGAATACGGCGCAGTGTGCGAAAATCTTGATTTATACAAAAAATGCGGCTTTGAAATTGAGGATTTCGGTAACAGCTCGGTTATTGTGCGCGAGTGCCCGTCAATTCTCGACGGCGAGGATATTAATGACCTTGTGTGCGAAACAGCCGCAAAGCTTCTTGACGGCAAAACGGATATAACACCCGAGCAGATGGATTGGATTTTTCATTCGACATCGTGCCGTGCCGCAGTTAAAGCAGGCGATTACACATCACCGTATGAAAGAGAGCTATTTGTCAAAAAGCTTTTATCAATGCCGAATATCAGGTATTGTCCGCATGGCAGACCGGTTATGATTAAAATGTCAAAATACGATATTGAAAAACAGTTCGGCAGGGCGTAATATATGAAAAAAACAAAAATTATTTGCGTTGTCGGCGCAACGGCATCGGGCAAAACGGCGCTCGGCGTTGAGCTTGCAAAGGCTGTCGGCGGTGAGATAATATCAGCCGATTCAATGCAGGTTTACAAGGATATGCCGATTGCCACAGCCGCCGCAACCGATGACGAGAAGCAAGGTGTCCCACACTATCTTTTGGAATTTCTCGACAACGGCGATAGCTTTTCCGTAGCCGAATTTGTCAAACTTGCAAAGGAAAAAATCACAGACATTGCCTCGCGCGGCAAAGTTCCGATTATTGTCGGCGGCACGGGATTGTTTGTTGACAGCCTTGTGCAAAACATCGAGTTTGCCGACATAAGTGCCGACGAGAGTTTGCGTGCCGAGCTGAACGGCAAATCCACGGATGAGCTTTATGCGATGCTTGAAAAAGAGGACCCGACAGCTGCCGCAAATATTCACAAGAACAACAGAAAGCGTGTTATTCGCGCGCTTGAACTTGCAATCGGCGGCACAACAAAAACCGAGCAAAACGATAATTCGCGGCTTGCCGATAATCCCTATGATGCACTTTATATCGGGATTGGTTATAAAAACCGCCGGACATTGTATGACAGAATTAACCGCAGAGTTGACATTATGATTGAAAACGGTTTGGTTGACGAGGCAAAAAAAATGCTTTCGCTCACCGCTACAACGGCAAAGCAGGCTATCGGTCACAAGGAACTTTCGCCTTATCTTTCGGGCGAAATATCGCTTGATGATGCAACCGAAAATGTTAAGCGCGCAACGCGCAGATATGCAAAGCGCCAGCTTACTTGGTTTAGGCGCAACGATAAAATCAATTGGCTTTATGCCGACGAAATGACGGGCGACGCGCTTATCAAAACGGCAACAGCCGTCACAAAAGAGTTTTTGAACAAATAAATTAAACGGCAAAGGAGGTTTAGCTTGATATGACTAAAGCAAAAAGAGAAAATATTGCGATTATTCTTGTTATTATTCTTGTTTTGGGATATGTTTTTTACAAATGCTATTCCGTCACTCATATTGAGCTTGAAACCGAAACCGCTGCTTTAACAACAGTTTATGAAACGGTTGACGCAAAGGCGCTTGTTATAAGACAGGAACACACCTTGTCAAAGGATAAGGTCGGTGTAACCGTTCCGTGTCTTGCCGACGGTGACAAAATCAATGTCGGCGGCAATGTCGCAATGCGCTTTTCAAATGCCGATGACGCCGCAAAATATTCGCAATATTCAAAGCTCAAAGCGCAGATTGAGTATTACGAAAATCTTGAGTCGCAAACGGTCGGTCAGGCGTCAAGTGTTGAATCAATAAATGATGAAATAGATTTGGATGTCGACGAATATATCCGC
>ERZ1031911.256-NODE-256-length-8396-cov-4.025057_pt1 | contig 8396 bp, 14 predicted proteins | sample MGYA00518167_ERZ1031911 | MGnify/ENA primary metagenome ERZ1031911 (study PRJEB33719, sample SAMN04261271) | wastewater metagenome | biome: rural village; feature: human; material: feces | host: Homo sapiens | place: El Salvador | collected 2014-01-14 ... | reverse complement strand
TTGCCGTTTTCTACTGCGGCTATGTAGGGATAATTTGCGGATATGCGGCGGATCCAGGTGGAGGGTTTGGCTGCGGCATACAGCAGTTTCATGGGCTGAACGTCCAGAATAGATTTGCCCTCCAGCTGGATGTTGCCGAACTGTTCGGCAACTCTCACCATGTTTTCACCGGTGTCCCGGCTGATTCCGACCGCTGCGCACCACTTGCCCCAGGTGCCTTTATAATGGTTTGCACACAGGTCGTGGGCGTGTTTTGCCGCCATGATGCGGGCCATGTTGCCCGTGATGAAGGTCTGCGCGTCCTGCAAAAGCAGGGCGTTGGTCTCGTCATCGGCTCCGAAGTCAAAACCGGGTGCCGAAGTCATCGGTGCAGAAGAACCGCCCGCCGATGCGGCAGGGGCCGATTCGCAGCTCTGTAGGGATGTCACGGGGGTCGATGAGCTTGCATCCGCCACGTTCTCCGAGGTGGTCGGTGTTGCCACTGTGGCAGTCGGGACAGCATTCTCTGCCGTAGTCACAGCAGCAGCCACATTCTGGGCAGTTACACATTCAGATTCCTCCTTCACCGGCTCGATCGGAACCGTCTTGCAGGGAATAGCGTTCTTGAGAGCATCCACCATAACGGAATCCAGCTCGTATTCATCGAGCGGCGAGAATCTGGTCAGGTCGGACATGAAGTCCTCCGGCGTGAGCGCAGCCCTTGCGGAGTGCTCCCGCTCGTACTTCTGACTCATCAGGTGGCTCTCCGTCCAAACGTTCCGGGTGTCATCCCAGAACCAAAAGCGCTTTTTGTAGTAGGCGTAGAGGCGGCCGCTCGACAGCCGCCGACTGATCGTAAAATCCACTTGTAAATCCCTCCAAAGTATGTTATTCTTCGAGGTGATGGAGTCGATCAAACCATCACCTCTGGGGCTCGTCCGTGGTGTCAACACGGGCGGGCCTTTTTCAGTTGATGTCATCGGCATCTTCAATCGCAGTCTGAAGCTCAATGGTGAACAGGTCAAAATCCTCGGCCATCGTCGCCCACTTTGAAGCTTCCGCTGCTGTAGCGGAAAACGAAGCTCGCTTCCGAGCTTTTCGGGAACAGTTCTGATACTGACGGATGAGTGACCTGATATTCTCTTCCAGTGTCATGCGTCGCCCTCCACCACATCTGCCAGCACAATGCTTCTGAGATACGGAAGCAATTCCGGCTCAAGGCTTTGAATGCCTCTTTTCGCGTGGAAGTAGTACAGCTTATTGCTGACGCTTCTTGCGCCGTTCTCGCGCTGGGCTTTGACCATGTGGTTGACCTGGTTACGAGACAGGCCCATGCCCATCAAAAGCTTCTTCAGTCGTTTCGTTTTCATGCGCTGTGCTCCTCCTTTTGTTCACGGTAGGCGGAGCAGTCCACCTTGCCGTAGCTCTGGCGCTTGTACTGCTGGTTGTCCTGGTACATGCCGTGCAACGACATCGCAAGTCCGGCGGTCACTGCGGCGCAGAGCCACGGTGCGGCCCGTGTGGCCTCGGTGGCGTCCCAGCCGCCCCAGGCGCTCAGCGCCCAGGCCGTGCCCTGCACGACCCGGCGGATGATCTCGCCCGCGCCGATGAGGGCCAGGGCACCGATGGTGAAGTGTTTGAGTTTCATGCGGATTCCTCCTTGTTCATGTCAGGGAAAAAGTACTTGCCAATCTCGTCCCGCTGGATGCCGACGACCTCGCACACAGCTTTGATCTCGCTGGTCAGCCAGGGGGCTATGCCGCGCATCCGGCGGCTCATGGTCGGGTTGGCAATCCCGGCGGCTCTGGCGACCTCTTCGTCAAACATTCCGCACTCGCGGAACCGGGCCCGAAGCTTCCAGAACGGGATCTGCTGGAAGGTTCCCTGTACGATCTTCATCATGTTTTTTCAACCTCCTTGTGGTTGGCTCCCTTCTGCGGTAGAATAGAGGGCAGAAAGGAGAGGATGTTAATGGCTGAAATTAAATTCAAATGTCCTTATTGCGGTACTGACTTTTACGAAACAATGCAAAATACAAGAACCAGGAAAGTATGCTATAATTTGGACGAAGAAGAGCGGAAAAGAGTAACAGCATACTGGGTAGAACAAGAAATAGAGGTGACTTATCATTTTTGTCCTTCATGTCATGAGTACTCCATTCAAATTGAAGGACCACATAATACGTTTTCGTTTACTTATCCGCCGTATACAGGAATTACCCTTCCGGATTACATCCCAGAGGCAATCCGGACAGATTACGTGGAAGCTTGTTCCATTCTGGACGCCAGTCCAAAGGCATCCGCCACATTATCCCGGCGTTGCTTACAGGGAATGATTCGAGACTTCTGGGGAGTTAAGGCCAAGAATCTCGTAGACGAAATTGATTTAATTAAAGATAAAATTTCAGCGGACGAGTATCGTGTTCTGAATGGGATTCGCCGCCTTGGCAATATCGGTGCTCACATGGAAAAGGATGTGAATACGATTGTCGACATCGACCCCGGCGAGGCTCAAAAACTTATCAAGGTTTTGGAACTGCTCTTCAAAGATTGGTACATTGCCCGGCATGACCGGAACAAGCTGTATCAAGAGATCTTTGAAATAGATCAGGACAAGCAGGATCAGCGTCATCTGTCCTGAGTATCCTCCACATCCAGAAATTCCGGAATCTCAGAGCATTTGAAACTTCCAATCTGCAAAGATAGGCTGATGCAGTCGTTCGTCAGGTGATGTTCCTTGATTCTCACATCATCACGCTTTACCAGTTCTTTCAAAATGTGCCCCGTCGAAAGGCCGCTCAGGTTCTGCTCTATTTCGGGTTCGGGAGAATCTGATTTTGCCAGCAGCTTTCCGTCCATGCTCCAATACTGATGGAGCTCGTATACCGGATGTATGTCCGTGCCATCGCCCGCCAGAGAGACGGTCTCAATGACTTGGATCACTCTGGCGGATTTTGTTTTTTGAAAATTAGGCTTTTTCATTCTTCTTCACCTCCCTTCCTGCGGCCCCGCCGGGGCGGTGTTCCGGTCAGCATCAGCGGCATTTCCGGAAAAGACACCGGCCAGTGCTTCGCTCATGATCTCATTGAAGGCGGGCAGGCCAAAGGCTACGATACGCAGTTGGTCGATGCGGCTGTCCAACTGATTCTGTGCCCGATGGACCAGGCTTTCTGCCTGGCGCAGGCTGTCGCAGTCCCGGCTGTAATCTGCCTTGGCCTGCACGAAGCGGCTTTTGCTCTTATCACGGATCTTGATGAACTGGTCCCGCATGTCAATGATTTCGGCCAACTGATCCTTAGCCTGACTTACGGATTGGATCGCCACGGTCAGGCGGTCGTTTGTGGCTTCCAGTTGCTCGATATGCTGCTGGGCCTTCACGGTTTCATATACGCCGTTCTTACGAAGTGCTGGCAGAACCTCGCCGGTCACCCAGCGCTTGAAGGCTTTGGCCTTGGGCATCTTGCTGCTCAGGATCAAGCTGTAAAGGCCGGACTCGTTGATGATGAGCATCTCCTGCTCACCAGAGGGGGTGTCGTGTTTCACGACACCCTTATCCTCGGCATCAACATGGCGGGTAATGGCATCGCGGGGATTCTTGTACCCCAGCGCCACGGCAACGTCTTTGCCGACGAGCCACGGCTGGCCGTCGATCTCGACGGTGCGTACCTGCCCGAACTCCGGGTTGGAGAAGATTTGTAAGTCGTTCATGTGAATTTGTGCCTCCTTGTTGTTAATTCCCTTCTGCGCTATACTTGAGCGGAAGGGAGGTGATAAAGTGGAACAAAGTACCGGTATGTCTGTTTCGGACTGGTCTGGTTTAGTAGCAATGGTCGTTTCGCTCTGCGCTTTGGTTTCTCCGATGTTGACAGCAATCTTTAACAACTGGCATCAGAGAAAGATGAAACAAATGGAATATGACCATCAGGAACGCGAAGAACGGGTTCGGCGCGAACGCGAAATCTACGAAGGCTACATTCGTGCGGCGGGTGCAGCTGTCCAATCTGGAACGCTTGAAAATCTGAGCGAATTTGGCTCTCACTCTGCACTGGCAATGTATTACGCTTCAAAAGAGCTTCGAGAAGATATGCTATCATTGGAACGCTTGGTGAAGCGAACTTCTGCGACACAGGATCTTCATAGTATGAAAGTCGAACTTTTGAATAAAATCGTTGTCAGGATGCGAGATGCAAAAGAAATGCAGTCGTGATAAATGCAATCACGATGGAGTATGCCGGATACCAACCGGAAAGCTCTGGCGTGACCTTTCTGACAAGCAGATTGCACAAAGTCACAACCAGCCAAAGAATCAGAATCAACTTATAGCACAGCATGTGAGTTTTCTCCTCTCCGCCCAGCGTACCTCTTCCGCAGGTTCGCTGGGCTTTTTGTTGTCGGTCATGTGGTTCCCCTCCTTGTGTTCACCTCGTTCCTGCGGCAAAATGGAGCAAACGGGAAGGAGGTGGTATTTTGAATCGTGTTGTCGTAACATTTCGAGAAGATGCGCAGCGATACATCAAAAGCGGATGGACGCTTCGTGGTGAGCGTGAAGTGATTCTGCCGGGAATCAATAAACAGTACACCGAATGCACGCTGTGTTGGCAGCAGCCGGGCGAACCAGCCGCGCCAGAAGGACCTGAGGTTGATATGAAAACGATCGAGGTCAAACCCAGCCCAAAATGTAGACGATAGAACCGTCGCCAAAAGTCTCCACATCGAAAGCTATCCAGTTGCCGCTGGATAGCTTTTCTGCTACTTCGGCGATGCTTGTGGTCTTGTGGATTCCCTGAACAACTCGCTCTGCATCATTCCGAGGCGGTCGTTCCATCTCTGAAAGTGTCACAGGATAGGTGGGAATCGCTGCAATCTTTTTCGTCTTCTTCACCTCCTTCAAGTGGATATTGCGTAAACGTAAGCTCAGGAGAAAAAAATAGCATCAGTTTCCTGCGGTGTAAGGTGCAAAGCTGCGCGAAACAACTGAATTTCATTTCTGGTGAAATCCGATTTTCCACCCATCTTGCGTGAAAGAGTAGCAGGATTGATGCCCATAATTCGAGCAGCATCGTGAGTATTCATGCCATGCTCGACGCATTTGGCACGGAACAAATCGCGGTTGAACATTTGGTCTCACCTCCTTTTCACAAGAACAGTATACAGCTTGCGTATCCGTAAGTCAATACGAAAACGCAATGTTTTTTTAGAAATTTGCAAAAACTGATTGCAAAAACGCAATATGATGATATAATAAGGGCAGAAAGGAGCGTCAGAACATGGGAAATTATCTTGCTGACCGTCGAAAGGCCCTCGGCTTGACACAAAAGGAAGTTGCAGAACTGGTGGAAGTGTCCGAAGCGACCGTCTCGCGCTGGGAGAGTGGCGAAATTGCCAACATGCGACGTGACCGGATAGCCGCTTATGCCAAAGCACTCAAAACAACCCCTGTTTTCATTATGACTGGTAATGAGGCGGACGGCGATAACAATCAGAGTGCGCTTCCGCTTGGTGCAACCCCGATGAATCCGCAGAACGTGGCACCAGTGCTGGGAACCGTTCGTGCAGGCCTGCCGATGTATGCAGAAGAGAACATCGAAGGGTATCTTCCTATTCGCCAGACGGACGGTGCGAAATACTTTTGGCTGTATATCAAGGGTGACAGTATGAATGCAGCAGGCATGAGTGATGGCGATCAGATCCTTGTGCGGGAGCAGCCCGAAGTGGAAAACGGCGAAATCGCTGTCGTTATGGTAAACGGAGACGAGGCGACCGTGAAGCAGTTCCGGCGGGAAGGTGATCTTGTGATTTTGACCCCCCGAAGCCTGAATCCGATTCATCAGCCTCAGATTTACGATTTGAGGAAAATTCCCGTCCGGATTGCTGGACGGGTTATGGAATGTCGAAAGGTGTTTTGAGAAGGGAGCTGTGTTATGGGACTTTTTAGCTGGCTCAAAAAGGCCACCAAGGTAGCTGGAAAAACGGCAATGGAAGCGGCGGAAGAATCGAAAGAAAATAAGGCTTTTTCCAAGCGTGGTCAGGTTCCCAATTCTACAAATGATCCTTACCTTGAAAAATGGAATAATCGAGCTGCTCCGCAGATTATTCAGCTCGAAATGCCGGAACTGACATTTCAAACACGCTATGATTTTTCAAAGACTCGTGGCTACGATTTTGGCATGGAAAATAACCAAATCACTTTTTTTATTGATGGAAAGAATCAGCTTGTTGCAAAAGAAGATATTTTGGGTATGAATCGCTTTCTAAGCGAGGGGCATGTCAATGATTCTGAAGTTCCGATATTTTCCATCTATGAAAAAGAAATTAGATTTGAACCTTCGGATTTATCTGGAATAGATGACTATACGAGATTGACTATATTACCATTGACGCCAACAGGAAAACAACCGAAATATCCTTTAATGATGGCATTTTGCTTGCTATCGCATGATGAACAATGGAAAATTTCGCAGACGAAAGGAAAAGAAATATTCGGACGTATTTACTATTTGCAAAACGGTGATATCGGAAAAGCGGAAGTTATTTGCTGGATTCATAATGGAAAAAAATCGTCCTACTTTATATTTCAAATTCGCAGAGGAAAAGACGGATTATTTTTATCAAAAGTTGAAAAGCACCTAAATTGCTTTCAAGAAAACAACTAAATAGGAGGAACACACTATGGGCTTTATGGACACTTTGAAAGAGGAATCTACTTATTCGTCGGCATCTGGTAACGCATACCAGTATGTTGTTCTTCAGGTGACACTGAAGGAAAAATTCATTGGAACGGGCTCCGGCAATTTGACTGAGCTGGAGAATGTCATCAACCAGCAGGCCGCCAAAGGCTATCGGCTCCATACGATCACTACCGCAAACGGCGGCAGCAAGGGCCTGATGGGTGGCGATCGGATTCAGGCCACCATGGTTTTCGAGAAGATTGTCTAAAAAAACTCCCCCGGTGCTGGAACACCGAGGGAGTTAAGATAAGCGGCTCGCTCCAAAGGAGGTCATCGCACACTCGACACTGCGATTATACCTCTTTTGGGCGGGTTTGTCAAAGTGTACCTGTTTTTCGGAGGTGTAATATGGGCAGAAGGACAAATACAGCGGTATGGCTCGAAAAGCAGCAGCGCTGGCAGATCAAAGTACAGAAAAACGGGGAGCGCAAGACGTTTACCAGTGCCAAGCCTGGCCGCACTGGTCAACGAGAAGCAAATCGAAAGGCGGATGCCTGGCTGGATGAGGGCGTCGTCAACACCCGTGTGCTCGTGGATACGGCCTATGTGCAGTGGATGGAGAACCTGAAGCTGACCACGGACCAGTCGAATTGGGGCCCGGTGGAGAGCCGCTGGAGGAATCATGTGCAGCCGGTGATCGGCCGGAAGCGCATCGAAGACCTGTCAGAGCAGCATTTGCAGACCGTGGTGAGCAAGGCCTATGCTACCGGGTTGAGCAAGAAGTCGTTGATGAACATCTGCGCAGACCTTCGGGCGTTCTGCAAGTGGATGCGGTTGAGCAAGATGGCCACCTTGCGTCCGGAAGCGCTACACGTTCCGAAAGGTGCGCGGTCCAAAGAAAAGGAAATCCTTCAGCCGGATGCCATGCGGGTTCTGTTCTCGGTGAGCACGACGCTCTACAAAGGCGTCTGGGTGACAGACCCGTATATCAACGCCTACCGATTTTCGGCAGTGACGGGGCTGCGCCCTGGCGAGCTGATCGGCCTGCGGTGGCAGGATGTCCGGGGAACCACGGTCTGCATCCGAAGAGCAATCAATGTTCACGGCAAAACCACGCAGGGCAAGAATCAGAACGCGGTGCGGGCCTTTGCGCTGACGCAGATTGCAGCGGATGTGCTGGCGGCTCAACGCGAACTGCAACTTCCAGGGGAGAGCGTGTTTGGCATCAACTCAGAGAGCACCTACCGGCATTGCTGGGAGCGCTACTGCAAGGCGAATGAGATCAAGTATGTGCCGCCCTACAATCTCCGGCACACCTTTGTCTCGCTGGCAAAGACCCTGCCGGAGGGCGCTGTGAAGTCTCTGGTCGGTCACTCGAAGCAAATGGACACCTTCGGGGTGTATGCGCACCTGATCCAGGGCGAAGACGTGCAGACTGCGGCAATGCTGGATGGCGTTTTGGATAAGGTCCTGGGCGAGGGTCAGTAACCCACTTTAGCAACCCACTTTTAGTTTTAACGACCGATTACGGGATATCATAGAAGATATGCGAACCAACAAAAAGAACGATAACTCGTAAATGTCAATGAATAAAAATAACGAGCTTCTGATATTTTATAGATTCGACTCCCATCGCCTCCACCAAACAAGAAAAATCCGAACCTGTTTCCACTTGGAGAAAGGTTCGGATTTTTCGTTTTGACTGAGTAGCTTGAGCGAGCGACAACCACCAGCTCCGCTGGTGGAGAAG
>ERZ1031911.241-NODE-241-length-8642-cov-16.795854_pt1 | contig 8642 bp, 6 predicted proteins | sample MGYA00518167_ERZ1031911 | MGnify/ENA primary metagenome ERZ1031911 (study PRJEB33719, sample SAMN04261271) | wastewater metagenome | biome: rural village; feature: human; material: feces | host: Homo sapiens | place: El Salvador | collected 2014-01-14 ... | reverse complement strand
TTCTTTGTAGAAATAACTAAAAGCAGTTTTAAACCAAACCCGTATGAGACATATTTTCAGTTCATTCATGATATGTCTGAGCCTTTGCTGTGCCCATACCTCAGTAGCCCTTGCGGCTCAGGATGGCAAGCAGACAGCAGCTTCAGACCCTTGGCAGGACGCCACCGTAACCCATATCAACCGCATGCCGATGACCGCTCATTACTTGCCTTTTACAAGCGAGAACGGAGCCTTGGCACAGTTGAAGATGGACGACGCCCGCCGTTTCCAGTTGAATACCCAGAATGAGCGCCGCCGCTCGCTGGATGGTGTGTGGAAATTCAAACTGGTGAAGAATCCGAGTCTTGCCTTGACCGATTTCTTCAAGACATCTTATAACGTAAGCGATTGGCAGAACATCAATGTGCCTGGCAGCTGGGAGTTGCAGGGCTTCGATGCACCCATCTATACCGATGTTACCTATCCTTTCAAGGCAAATCCTCCTTTCGTGCCACAGGATTACAACCCTGTAGGACATTATGTACACGAATTTACCGTGCCTGAAAACTGGAAGGGCATGGATGTGATCATGGATTTCGAAGGCGTAGAATCTGCCTTCTATCTCTGGATTAACGGCAAGATGGTGGGCTATAGTGAAGATAGCCGTCTGCCTGCCCACTTCAATATCTCCAAGTTCCTGAAGAAGGGCAAGAACCGCCTTGCCATGAAGGTGTTCCGCTTCAGCGACGGCAGTTACCTGGAAGATCAGGACTACTGGAAGTATAGCGGCATAGAGCGCAATGTGTTCATCCAGGCTCGTCCTAAGAGCAGAATGAACGACTACGTATTGGGAAATAAACTAATCAATCAATATAAGGATGGCTATTTCACACTCGATGTGAATATGCTCCATCCACAGAAAGGTCAGAAGGTTGAGGTGAAAGTGCTTTCGGCAACAGGTAAATCTCTCTTCAAACAAATCCAGAGCATCACCTCACCTGCTGATACCTTGATTCATTTCGAAAAGCTGTTGAAGAGCGTGCAGCCTTGGAGTGCCGAGAGCCCTTATCTCTACACCCTCGTCATCAATACTACCGACAGGAATGGTAGAGTAGAGGAGTGTGTGGCTCAGCCTTTCGGCTTCCGTACCATCGAAATGAAGAACGGACAGCTTCTGGTAAACGGTGTTGCCATCACCATCAAGGGTGTGAACCGACAGGAGCACAATGCCGTACACGGCAGAACCCTCAGCATCGGTGAGATGGTGAAGGATGTGAAGATGATGAAGCAGTTCAACATCAATGCCGTGCGTACCTCTCACTATCCAAACTATTCAGAGTGGTATCAGCTCTGCGATAAGTATGGTCTCTACATGGTAGGCGAGGCGAACATCGAGTGTCATGGTATCCTGGATACGGAATACAAGCAGCTGGCAGACAGAGAAGACTGGTATCCTGCTTTCCACGACCGCATGTACCGCATGATCAAGCGCGACCGCAACCATACCGCCATCATCATCTGGTCTATGGGTAACGAGAGCGGATATGGCAAGAGTTTCGAGAAACTCTATGACATGAGCAAGGCGATGGATCCGTCCCGTCCGGTACAGTATGAGGGCGGCGGTTACTACGCCAAGTCAGATATCTACTGTCCGATGTATGCCCGCATCTGGTCTTTGCGCCGCCATATCAACCAGCGTGATGAGCGCCCGCTGATTCTCTGCGAATACGCCCATGCCATGGGTAACAGCGAGGGTAACCTCAAGGATTACTGGGATCTGATTTACAAATACGACCAGTTGCAGGGTGGTTTCATCTGGGACTGGGTAGACCAGACCATCGCCAAGACCGATGACAAGGGACACAAATACTGGGCTTATGGTGGCGATATGGGATTCGTAGGCGTAGTAAACGATTCCAACTTCTGTGCCAACGGACTTGTAGCAGCCGACCGTTCGCTCCATCCACATATCTGGGAGGTAAAGAAGGTTTACCAGAACATCGCCTTCGAGCCAGTAGCCTTTATGCAGAACCGCATCAAGGTAACCAACCGATTCGACTATACCACGCTTGACAATTATCAACTCGTCTGGGCAGTAGAAGCCAACGGCGAAACCATCAGAAGCGGCAAGATGAACTTCCCGACTCTCCTGCCTCATCAGACTAAGGAGATGGAGATTCCGATGGGCACACTTCCAGCATCCGACAGCAAGGAATACTTCCTCACCCTGCGCGCCTACAGCAAGCAGGCTACCGGAGCCGTTCCTGCAGGTCACGAGGTTGCCATCGAGCAGATGCAGCTGCCTGTAAGACTGGAAAAGGTTCAGGAACAGGTTAGCGGACAGATAGAGAAGACCGAGACAGAAGAGGCCATCACCATCCAGGGAAAGACCCGGAATTTCAGTATCAGCTTCTCTAAGAAGACCGGCGAGATGACCTCTTTGAAATATGATGGCAAGGAAATGCTGCTGGCTGGTTTGCAGCCAAACTTCTGGCGCGGTATCACCGACAATGATGTGGCTAACGGCACTCAGGAGCGCTGCGCTACCTGGCGTGAGGCTGGAAAGAAGATGGTACTGAAGGGCATCAAGACCCAGGCAGACAACCAGAAGGCTACCGTCATCGCAGACTTCGATATGCCTGAGCAGGAATCTCAGATGCAGATTACCTATCAGATGCTTGCCAATGGAAATGTAGAGGTGAATATGCACTTCATTCCTGGCAACAAGGCGCTGCCGGAGATGCCACGTCTCGGTATGCGCATGATTCTGAAGGGCGACTACGACCAGATGACCTGGTTGGGTAGAGGTCCGCAGGAGAACTATGCCGACCGTAAGAGCGGTTACCTCATCGGTAAGTATTCTGCCAGCGTATGGGAGCAGTATCATCCATACGTAAGAGCACAGGAAACCGCCAACAAGTGTGATGTACGCTGGTTCACCCTCGCATCGAAGGCTGGAGCCGGTATCAAGGTGGAAGGTGCTGAGCCATTGAGCGTAGGTGCCTGGAACTTCCCACAGGATGATCTCCTCTATGTTCCTTCTACCATCGAGCACCGTCATGGCGGCTGTGTAGACAAGAAGGACATGGTATGGGTGAACATCGACCATTTGCAGATGGGTGTTGGTGGTGATAATACCTGGGGCGCTATGGTGCATCCGGAATATACCATCACACCAAAGGAGTGGAGCTATAGCTTTACTATTAAGAACTTAAAATAAACGATATGAAGACTAAGTCTATAGCTATACTGACTATGGGGCTTGCCATGCTGTCTATGGACGGCATGGCACAGACCACCCGTCAGGAGTATAAGGATATTCTTGACATCCAGCTGACTCCGGGGGCTCCCCGCCGTCATAACGGATGCTTCACGGATATGGGTTCATGGATGGGTTTCACCCTCTCAGAGAAGGAGAAACCTACCGCAGGCTTCTGCGGACCTTTCAGTATCTATTACCGCAACTGGTATGCCCGTTCGCTGGTATCTCTCATTGATGGTACCGTGCAGGAACAGAACTATTATCCGGGCGAAATCAGGATGAGTCTGAAGAAGGATGGTGCCGATTTCTATGAGAATCTGCAGTTTGTAGATGCCCGTACGGTACTGCTTACAGTTACCAATCCATCCAAGGTTCCGTTTACGTTTACTGCCGACAGCATCAGTACCCGCGCCAATGTATCACGTTGCAAGAACCGTGTTACCATCGGCGACTTCTCTGGTGAACGTGTCATCATCGACTTCCCTCAGGAGGTTAAGGTGACTGATACCGACCACAACTATCTGGCTACCGTGCCAGGAGGTGTAGAGCAGCTTACCATCGCCATTTCGCTGGTAGAGCAGGATACCGAGGCTTCGGTTCAGCATGTGCATACAGCCAGTCTGCTTGCCAATCCGAAGGTTGCACTCGATGAAAACGAGAAGCGCTGGAACGGTTATCTGAAGAAGGTGATACGTGATGATATGCCTGCAGAATACAACCGGGTGGCTGCGAAATCCATCGTCACCCTGCTTTCCAACTGGCGTGCCAAGCGAGGTGCCCTGTATCATGACGGCATCGTGCCAAGTCATGCTGTAGGCTATTTCGTAGGTTGCTGGGCATGGGACTGCTGGCGTTTCTCAGCCGGTATGGCTTCCTTCTTCCCGGAGTTGGCGAAGGATAACATCCGCGTGATGTTCGACTACCAGCAGCCAGACGGCATGATTATCGACTGCATTTATCCAGATGCTTCTGAGAACAACTATCGCGACAGTAAGCCTCCTCTGGCAGCCTGGGCGGTGAACGAGATTTACGAGCATACCCAAGATCTGGCTTTCGTAAAGGAGATGTATCCGAAACTTCTGAAATATCACAAATGGTGGTATGAGAAGAGAGATCACGACAAGAACCATATCTGTGAGTTCGGTTCGGTGGATGGAACCCTGGAGGCAGCTGCCTGGGAGAGCGGTATGGATAATGCCATCCGTTTCGACGGCACCAAGATGTTGCAGAACGGCAAGGATGCATGGAGTACAGACCAGGAGAGTGTTGACCTGAATGCTTATCTCTCGCTGGAGTATACCTTGCTCAAGAAATTTGCCGGATTGCTGGGCGAGCCTTTCGACTTGCCTGACTATCGTGGACTGGTTGCCGATTATTTCTTTGACCATAAAGATGGCTTCTTCTACGACCGCCGTTTGGATGCCGACAGAAGTTTTGTACGTGAAGCAGGTTGTGAGGGCTATATTCCTTTCTGGGCGAACATAGCAACGCCTAAGCAGTTTGCCAAGGCAAGAAAGTTGCTCGACAATAAGAAGAAGTTCTCTACCTTCATCCCATTCCCGACGATAGCTGCCGATAATCCGAAGTACAATCCACAGGGTTACTGGCGCGGTCCTATCTGGCTCGATCAGACCTATTATGGCATCAAGGGCTATCGCAATTATGGTGAGAAGAAGAAGGCAGATGCCTATACCGACCAGGTGTTCCGCAACCTGCAGGGCATTTCGGCAGGTACCCCAATCTATGAGAATTATGACACGCATACCGGCAAGCCTATGCAGGCTTCTCACTTCAGCTGGAGTGCCGCTTGCCTGATTATGATGTACAATGATTATGGAAAATAAACGAGATTCTCATGTGTTAAACGTCATGTCAATGGGATTTGGCACATCTTAAAACCTAAATAAAAAAGCCCCCGATGCGTTATGCACCGAGGGCTTTGCTATGTCGAATCAAAATTTTAAAAACATCTTTTTTTTACCTTTTTACCTTTTTACCTTTAAAGAGTGCAGCTGGTAACTCCGAGCGTAGTAGCGATGGCTGTAAGGACGGAGATTGCAATCTGCAAAATCGTTTTCCAAGTATTTGCTTTCATAATCTTTATTTTAATGTTGAATGTTGACTTTTTTAATGTTGAATGTTGAGTGTTGAATGTTGACTTGGTGGGGGGATGCGCTGGCTTCCGCTAGGGGTTAGGGAGAGACGCACCCCCGTTAGGCGCTCCTGCGGGGCGGCCCTCAGGCGAGGGCTTTATTCAAGCCCATCGCCGCTATCCTGAGAGCCGCCTCCGCCGCCTTCTTGGGTTCCACTACCTGTAGTACCTGAGCCGCCCTGGCTGGTGTCAGAGCCGCCGCCCTGAGTTGTGTCACCACCGCCTGTGGTGCCCTCCTCGTCGGTGCCGGTATAGCCGCCGTACTCCTGAATCTTGCACTTCTTGCGCAGCTCAGTATTGCTCCAGCTCTTCGTGTTTCTCACAATCAGGTGCACGCCTTCTACGCTGGCAGCCGTCACCTTCTCCTTGGTATCCTCCGCCTTGGAGCTCATACCGATGGAGAACAATCCGAGGTCAGAGAGACGCACGCTCTTGCCGTCGAGAATCAGCTCCTGCAGATGGTCGAGTGCATCCATCAGCACACCGTGGATGGTACCACGAGAGTATGGCGAGCCGTGGTCGGAGATATGCGATACGAATCCCTCGAAGTCCACTTCGCGGTCAGTTACCGAAGTAGCATACCACTTCTTCTTACCTGCGTTTTCACCAGTCTGAGGTGTGCGCTGTACTTTACGATATTTCAATGTTCCTTTTACTTCCATGATAATTAATATTAAAGGGTTAATAAAAAATTGATTGACTCAAGTTTTACAGGTTAGCTCCATACGCCTTTCTTGAATCAAGATGCAAAGAAAGTGCAAACGAGAACAGAGCTAAGCTTGCTTAAGCTTTGTCAAGTGCAACCTTTCTTGAATCACAGTGCAAAGATACTGCAATTTCCCGATACCACCAAATTTCAGCGTGTGATAAGGCGCGATTTTCAGCACGCTTTCAATCTGAAACCAGTTAAACAATCTAACTCGCTCTAAAAAGGACTTCTATTGAATATCAAGAAGTTGCAAATTTACCTATTGAATATAGGTAACGATATGGAAAAGAGCCACGGTGAAAATCATGGAAATTAGAACTTTTTACGTTAATATTCATACTTGACATACAAATTCCGAGATGATATTTGTATAATAATTTATAAAATATAGTGTACTGGCATGGCTTTATGAGATAAAAGCCTTACCTTTGCAGTCGGAAATATTTGCAATGATTCCGACCAAAAGTAAAGATAGAAAGCTATGCAAGAAGCTGTAGTAAATAAGATTAAGAGCAAAATAGCACATTGTAAGTTCGGGGAGGTGTTCTTCGTGTCATCCTTTCCTCAGTATGATGTGGAATACGTCACCAAGCTACTGGCGATATTCGAGAAGGAAGGGATTATCTCCCGAATATCAAAAGGTGTGTATGTCAAGGCACGCAAGACTCGCTTTGGCATACTGTATCCTTCTGCCTCTGAATTAGCAGCGGAAATTGCCAAGAGAGACAAGGCGGTGATTATTCCTACTGGAGAGACAGCAGCCAACCTGTTGGGCTTCTCTACGCAAGTGCCTATGACAACGAGTTTCCTCACGACAGGCTCCAGCAGAAAACTCTCCATGGGAAAACGCATGGTCATATTGAAGCATGGCGCTCCGAGAAATTTTGCTTTCAAGGGTATCTTAATGCGTGATCTTGTGCAGGCACTTCGCAGTATTGGCGAAAACAACATAACAGCTGAGGATGAGAAGCAAATATCTAAACTGTTGGCAGAAAATCCTGAAACGGAGACAATAGATCACGACCTACTGTTAGCTCCTGTATGGATGAGAAATATTATCAGACGAAACATAAAAGACAAGGCATTATGAGCAAATGGATAGATTTTACGATAGATGAACGTAAGGCGATGATACAGGCTGTCAGCGAGGAAAAGCAGATAGACGAGGCATCTGCCGAAAAAGACTGGTGGGTAACGGCTGTGCTCTATGCCATATTCCATACCAGTATTGGCGAGTATCTCTTATTCAAAGGTGGTACAAGTCTTAGCAAGGGATGGTATATAATCAATCGTTTTAGTGAGGACATTGACCTTGCACTTTCAAGAGACTTCTTCTTGAATGTCAAGAACCTTGCCTGTGCTAACTGTACTTCGAATACACAAATCCACCATTTGCGAGAAAAGGCACAGGACTATATTCTTGGCGACTTCAAGTCTGAGTTGAATGAGAAGTTAAAAAGAATGGGACTTCCCGTAACGGTTATTGGCGACAATGACGTATTGGATGAGAATGGAGAGCCACTCAAAGTGCCTCACGACAAAGACCCATCTGTGATTTTCGTCAAATATCCTTCGCTCTACCAAAGCAATGCTGCATACGCCACCCCAACGGTAAAAATTGAGATTAGTGTCTTGTCTATGGCAGAGCCTTTTGAAATGAGACGCATATCGTCATTGGTAGAACAAGCATTTGATGGCGAGGATGTGGACTCTGATTTAGTCCAAACCATCCGCACGGTTACGCCTGCACGTACTTTCCTCGAAAAGGCATTTCTTCTCTGCGAGGAATATCAGAAAGACGAGCCACGAACTCTTAGGATGACACGTCATTTCTACGATTTGGAAAAGCTGATGCAAACTCCATACGCAGAAATGGCTTTTAACGATGTGGCATTATACGAGGACATTGTCAACCACAGACGCAAATTCTATCATGTAGGGTATGTGGATTATGACAAAGAATTGCCACAAAACATCCAGATTGTTCCAAGCGACGCATTATTGTCTAATTATGAGGCAGACTACAATGAGATGAGAGGCAGTTTTATCTATGGCGATTCCTTGGACTTTCCTGCCCTCATGAAAAGAATGGCGGAACTTCAAGAACGTTTCCGCAAGATTTCAATATTACTTTAATTTTTGACGGAGTCCATTCAGAAAAAAGACCTCCATATGGAGGCTTTGTACCTTTTTGTATAGGTTTATATTCTGTTAATTTTGATAGACAAGTGACAAACTCTATCTAAAATGGGTGTATTATTTAAACTGTGTCAAGGTTTGTTCTTCACTTTCTGTCTTCTTTCCTGCTAGAGCGCCCTAGCAGGAAGGAAGTTTTCGGTTGCTTTAGAGCTTTATGTTAAAAAAACTAAGTCATAGTTTTGCGCCCCACAACTCATACTTTTTCAGAAGAGAAAACATAGAGTTGAGCGCTTAAATACTATATCTACAACAAATAACAAGATACAAAATGGCATAAGAAATCTTCCTCAGTTCCTCAGTTCCTCAGTTCCTCAGTTTTTCTCTGACCCTTCACTTTTATC
>ERZ1031911.225-NODE-225-length-8938-cov-16.761117_pt1 | contig 8938 bp, 6 predicted proteins | sample MGYA00518167_ERZ1031911 | MGnify/ENA primary metagenome ERZ1031911 (study PRJEB33719, sample SAMN04261271) | wastewater metagenome | biome: rural village; feature: human; material: feces | host: Homo sapiens | place: El Salvador | collected 2014-01-14 ... | reverse complement strand
GTCCTTCGCGGTTTCTGAGCGTATATTCCTCGTAGGTATTGGTGTTCTGCAGCATTACCGTATAATTATAGTGCTGGTCTTCTATATAAGCCGAATCCGTACTGTTGAATTCTCTGAAGAACCGGGTGAAAACATCTCCCACCTGATGGAAGAAGGTTTTTCGATGGCGCTCTTTCACAAGGCTGTCCTTGGAATTAGGCATGAACATCGTCTTGTTGAAGAGCGTTCCCAGCGTGGTAGAATCCACGGGTTCCCCTGCCCTTGCCGAAGTGCAGGCAAGAGAACAGATGAATCCTACTATATAGAAATTTCTCTTCATAACCTTCCGCTCTATTCCAGATGATTCTTTCTTGATGATGATTCTGAAAAATGATTCTGAAAAAATCAGTTCTTCCACAATACTCGGTCCAGCACCCAGTTGACAGCCGTAGCCGAAACGCTGGTGCAGTCGCATTTTCCTATTCCCTGCAGATGCTGAATCACACTCTTGATGAGCGGCAGCTGCACATAAGGCGGATTCGGAACCGTAATCAAGTTCTTTCCTTCGCTCGTAATCACTTCTATCGGCTGGTAAGTGAACACCGAGAATGAGAGCGAACCTTTCTCGCCAATCACCTCGATGCAGTCTTCCTTCGCACTCTCATGTCCCACGAAGCACCAGCTTCCGCTGCCCGGAATTCCACTCTCAAAGAAGAAGCACGCCGAGAGCGTATCTTCAGCCTGATAAAGATGCGCTCTGTTGGCAGGATAGCCGTGCGCACGGGTAATCACACCAAACAGATTCTGGAGCAAATCTATCTGATGAGGAGCCAGGTCGTAGAAATAGCCGCCGCCCGCAATATCCGGCTGCAGTCGCCAAGGCATTTCCTTGCCGCTCTGAAAGTCGAGATCGCGCGGAGGAACCGAGAAGCGCACCTGAACATTCACCACGTTACCGATGGTTCCGCTCTCGATAATCTCCTTTACCTTCTGGAAGTAAGGAAGATAACGGCGATAGTAAGCTACAAAGCAGGGAACACCCGTCTGCTCGCTGATGCGGTTGATGCGGATGCAGTCATTGTAGCTCGCTGCCAGCGGTTTCTCTATATAGCAGGGTTTGCCCGCATGCATCGCCATGATGGCGAAGGTGGCGTGAGAAGAAGGTGGCGTGGCGATGTAAACTGCATTCACATCGGGATCTTCTATCAATTCCGATGCATCCGTGTACCATTTGCGCACATGATGGCGCTCAGCATAGCTGCGTGCCTTGTTCTCGCTTCGGCTCATCACAGCCACCACCTGCGAACCCTCCACTTCGTTGAAAGCCGGTCCGCTCTTCTTTTCGGTTACTTCTCCGCAGCCGATAAATCCCCAATTAATCTGTTTCATTCTCTGTTGGTTTATTCTCTCCCGAAAGATTATTCTCCGGCGAGCGATTTGTTGATTTCGTCAATATAGTCGAGCACCTCGTCGCGTCCCATCTTCTTTTCACTACTGGTAATGAAATAAGGTGGAAGTGCTTCCCAGCGGTCTTCCAGCGCATGCATCCATTTCTCCGCATTCATGCGAGCCTTGACCGGACCCAACTTGTCGGCCTTGGTAAAGACGATGCAGAAAGGAACGCCGCTCTCGCCCAGCCAGTCTACAAACTCGCGGTCTATCTTCTGCTGGTCGTGGCGCACGTCGATGAGTACAAAGACATTAGCCAACTGCTGGCGCTGCAGAATATAACTGCTTATCATTTGTTCCAGCTGCTTCTGTACGGTCTTCGAACGCTTGGCGAAACCATAGCCAGGAAGGTCAACCAGATACCATTCGTTGTTGATGATGAAGTGGTTGATAAGCAGCGTCTTACCCGGTGTGGCTGAAGTCTTAGCCAAACCCTTGTGGTTGCAGAGCATATTGATGAGGCTCGATTTTCCCACATTACTTCTGCCGATGAAAGCATATTCAGCCTTCGTATCTTTCGGACACATGCTCACTCGTGGAGCCGATATTGTAAATTCTGATTTCTTAATTTCCATTCTTTCTATTTTCTTTATTATTTTTATTATTTTCAAGTTTCGCAAGTGAGCTCCACACGCCCTTTCAGGGCGAGAGGCGTTAGAACTTTTGTGCCTTCAGCCCGTACTTCAAAGTCTAGAGCATTTCAGCCAGTTCCAGCCATCTCATTTCCTTCTCATCAAGTTCATCCTTGATTTCAGGCAGGCGCTTGCTTTTCTCCGTCAGTTCCTCAACCGATAGATTTCCGCTGCAGAGTTCCTCTTCCAGCTTCTTCTGTTCCTCGGTCAGCGCATCTATTTCCTGGGTCAGCTGCTCATATTCGCGCTTCTCCTTGTAGCTCATCTTGCGCTTGTTTTCAAAGTTGGCGACGCGCTTTGCCGTGCCTGCTCCGTCGCTTTCTGCCGTTGCATTTCCGCTCTTTGCCGGTTTCGCCTGTTCCGCCTCGTCCTTCGCCTGCATCCGGCTCCATTCCCTGTACTGCGTATAGTTGCCAGGGAAATCCTGTATTTCGCCTTCGCCCTTGAAAACCAGCAGATGGTCTACTACCTTGTCCATGAAATAGCGGTCGTGGCTCACCACGATGACGCAACCCGCAAAATCCTGAAGATATTCTTCCAGTACCTGCAGCGTCTGGATGTCGAGGTCGTTGGTCGGCTCGTCCAGCACCAGGAAGTTCGGATTCCTCATCAGCACCGTACAGAGGTAAAGCTTGCGCTTCTCGCCGCCGCTCAGCTTGTAAACGTAGTTGTGCTGCTCCTCGGGCGTAAAGAGGAAGAACTGCAGAAACTGCGAAGCCGTCATGTGCTTGCCGCCCAGATCTATGTAATCGGCAATCTCCGTAATCACGTCAATCACCTTCTGGTCTTCACGGAATTTCAGTCCCTCCTGCGAGAAATAGCCGAAGCGAACCGTCTCGCCGATGTCAAACTTGCCGCTGTCGGGCTGAACCTCGCCCAGCAGCATCTTGATGAAGGTCGATTTTCCCGTTCCGTTATTACCCACAATGCCCATCTTCTCGAAGCGGGCAAAGTTGTAGTAGAAGTTGTCGAGAATCACCTTCTTCTGTCCCCTGTCGTCGAAAGCCTTACTCACATACTGGCATTCAAAAATCTTCGAACCTATATAAACGGTAGAAGCCTTCAGCCTTACCTGCCTGTCTTCGATGCGCTGTTTTGCCACCTTCTCCAGCTCGTAGAAAGCATCCTCGCGGTATTTCGCCTTGTGTCCGCGCGCCTGAGGCTGGCGGCGCATCCAGTCGAGTTCCCTGCGGTAGAGATTCTTCGAGTGCTGAATTTCGGCTCTCAGATTGTCCATTCTCTCCTGCCTCTTCTCCAGATAATAGGCATAATTGCCGCGGTAGGTGTAGATGGTGCGGTCGTCGAGTTCCAGAATCGTATTGCACACCTTGTCCAGGAAGAATCGGTCGTGCGTAACCATGAAGATGGTCTTGTTGCCGCGGTTCAGATAACCTTCCAGCCACTCTATCATCTCCAGGTCCAGGTGGTTGGTCGGCTCGTCCAGCATCAGGAAGTCGGGTTCCGTTATCAGCACATTCGCCAGCGCTACTCGCTTCTGCTGTCCGCCGCTGAGCTGTCCCATCGGCTGTTCCAGATTGGTAATGTGCAGCTGGGTGAGAATCTGTTTCGCCTTCAGCACCTTCTCCGGATCATCCTCATGATTGAAGCACGCCTGCAGCACACTTTCCTCCGGATCAAACTGCGGCGACTGCTCCAGATAGCCCACCTTCAAGTCGCGTCGGTAGATGATGTCTCCGCTCTCGTGGCCCTCTTTATCCATCAGCACCGACATGAGCGTAGACTTTCCCGTGCCGTTTCTCGCCACGAGTCCCACTTTCTGTCCTTCAGCGATAGAGAAGGAAATATTATCAAAAAGAACCTGTGCACCAAAGCGTTTGGTGAGGTTTTGAACGTCTAAATAGGGTATTTGACTAGCCATTTTTATTTTTTTTGTGCAAAGATAGGCAAAATATTTGGCAGAAACAAATTTTTTAATTATCTTTGCACACGAATTTATCAATCAATACCGTGTTTCCATTCAGAAACGCGACATTTCAGAAAGAAAATCATTAATATACAATATATAATATATGTATAGCAAAGAAGAATTACAAGCAAAGAGTGTCGTTCAGTTGAAGGACATTGCAAAGGAACTTGGAGTCAAGGTCAAGTCGGGCGATAAGAAGGAAGCTGTCGTCTACGCCATTCTCGACGCCCAGGCAGAACAGCCAGCTTCTGATGCAGCCCCTAAGCGCAAGCGCACCCGCATTGCAACCAAGAAAGAAGACCGTGTTTATTCCGTACACGGCAATGAAGGAGAGAATTTCGACGTGCAGAAGAACCAGGTATTGGGTCCTAACGGCGGCGAGACTGCTCCTCAGGCTATGAGCGAAACTGCCCCATCCCCAGCGGTTGAGGAAGAAATCCGGTTCAGCCCGGCAGAGCAGAGTTTACAATCATCTGCCCAGAAGCAGACTCTAAACCAATCAGGCGAAGACATCGAGGCTCAGGTACTTGCCAACTTCCCGAAACACCGCGGCAGAAGAAGCAAGGCTGAACTCGAAGCTATTGCAGAAGCCAGAGCAGCTGCCATCAGAAAGCATCAGGCGGTAAAAGCCGAGCTAGAAGCGCAGATGGCGAAAGATGCACAGGAGACGGCTAACCAGCAGGCTGCTACTGAGGCAGAACAGCCGGAAGAGGCAACAGCCGATAACCAGCAGACTACTCCTGAGCAGGCAGCAGCTCCTGAGCAGGCAGCCGTTCCTGAAGAGCAGTTCTCTGCCGGAAACGCTGAGAGCGCTAACATCAGCGGCGATTTGCAGGCGATGCTCCAGGCTAAGATGAATGCACAGAACGCAGCAGCAGCTCCAGCTCCGGCAGCAGCTCCGGCTCCAGCTGAGGAGGCAAAGGAAGAAGCTACTGAAAAAACTGCAACCGATAAGAAACAGGAGTCAGCTCCTATCCACTATACTGAAGGTATGAAGGTAGAACTTGATGCAGACGGAACCTGGAAGGGTGATCCGGGCGATGGAACCGATTTCATCCCGGTAGTCGACATTCCTATCGAAGACCAGGCTGCCATTCCTACTGTCGACATCTTCGACCGTCCTACCACTCCACAGACTTCTCACCAGCACACACCTGCTGCTGCCCCTGCAGCTAAGAACAAGCAGGAAGCACCAGCCTACGATTTCAGCAATCTCGTGAAATCCAACGGTGTGCTCGAAGTGATTTCAGAGGGCTACGGATTCCTGCGCAGCAGCGATTACAATTACCTTTCTTCACCGGACGATGTTTATGTAGCATCCAGCTTCGTCAAGAAGTTCGGTCTGAAGACAGGTGATGTCATCGAGTGCAAGGTGCGTCCGCCTCACGAGGGCGAGAAATACTTCCCGCTCACCAGCATCATCAAGATCAATGGCCGTGACCCGTCAGAGGTTCGTGACCGTGTTCCTTTCGAGCACCTCACCCCACTCTTCCCTGACGAGAAGTTCAATCTCTGTGGCGACCGCCGCACCACCAATCTCAGCACCCGCATCGTAGACCTCTTCTCGCCAATCGGTAAGGGTCAGCGTGCGCTCATCGTGGCTCAGCCTAAGACCGGTAAGACCATCCTCATGAAGGATATTGCCAACGCCATCGCAGCCAACCATCCTGAGGCTTACCTCATGATGCTGCTCATCGACGAGCGTCCTGAGGAGGTTACCGACATGGCACGCACCGTGAATGCAGAGGTTATCGCCTCTACCTTCGACGAGCCAGCAGAGCGCCATGTCAAGATTGCCGGAATCGTGCTCGAGAAGGCTAAGAGAATGGTAGAATGCGGACACGATGTTGTCATCTTCCTCGATTCTATCACCCGTCTCGCCCGTGCCTACAACACCACAGCTCCTGCATCTGGTAAGGTGCTCACCGGTGGTGTAGATGCAAACGCCCTCCAGAAACCTAAGCGTTTCTTCGGTGCTGCGCGTAACATCGAAGGCGGCGGTTCGCTCACCATCATCGCTACTGCCCTCATCGATACAGGTAGTAAGATGGATGAAGTCATCTTCGAGGAGTTCAAGGGAACCGGTAACATGGAGTTGCAGCTCGACCGCTCACTCAGCAACAAGCGCATCTTCCCTGCTGTCAACCTCATTTCTTCGTCTACCCGTCGCGACGATCTCCTGCAGGACAAGACAACGCTCGACCGCATGTGGATTCTGCGCAAGTATCTGTCAGATATGAACGCTATCGAGGCGATGAGCACCATCCACAAGAATATGCAGCATACTCGCAACAACGACGAGTTCCTGCTCTCTATGAATTCATAACCCCTCATCCGGGTTTAACCATATCTGAATATCCGGCAAAAGGCTCCGTTCATCGGCAGTCTTTACTAGATATAAAAGAAGAGAGATTTGAAAGAGAAGGGCAAGTTCCATTTTCGGGATTTGCCCTTCGTGTTTTTTACTGTTTAAAATCATTAAAAAAATAGCACGTTTCATTTTTTATTCGTATCTTTGCTAATCTTAAACACAGAGGGGCGCAAAGCCCTAATATAAATAATGTATAACTTAAAATCAAAAGAACCATGAGCAAATATTTTGCAGAATCAGAATTGATTATCAATGAAGACGGAAGCTGCTTCCACCTTCATCTTCGCCCGGAACAGGTGGCTGATAAAGTAATCCTCGTTGGCGACCCAGGTCGCGTAGCCCTCGTAGCCTCTCATTTCGATGAGAAGGAGTGCGAAGTTTCAAGCCGAGAATTCCACGCCATCACCGGCACATACAAAGGCAAGCGAATCACCGTGCAGAGCACCGGAATAGGATGCGATAATATCGACATCGTGGTCAACGAGCTCGATGCGCTGAAGAACATCGATTTCAAAACCCGCACCGAGAAACCCGAGCAGACCACGCTCACCCTCGTGCGCATCGGAACCTGCGGCGGCCTGCAGCTCAACTGCCCAGCCGGAACCTTCGTAGCCTCGCAGAAGAGCATCGGTTTCGACGGACTCATCAACTTCTATGCCCGCCGCAACGAAATCTGCGACCTCGAAACTGAGGCAGAATTCAAGCGCCAGGTAAAATGGAACGACCAGATAGGCAATCCATACTGCGTAAACAACGACCCGGAGTTGCTGGAGCAGATTGCCGGCGATGATATGGTACGTGGAATCACCATAGCCTGTGGCGGTTTCTATGGTCCTCAGGGCCGCGAACTCCGCGCCCCACTTGCCGACCCGGAACTTAATCAGAAGATTGAAGCATTCGAGTATAACGGACTGCGCGTCAACAACTTCGAGATGGAGAGTTCAGCCCTCGCCGGTCTTTCCCTTCTCCTCGGTCATAAGGCATTAACCTGCTGCATGGTCATCGCCAACCGCCGTGCCCTCAGTGCCAACACCGGCTACAAGAGCCACATCGACAACCTCATCAAGGTTGTATTAGATAGAATTTAAACAATAAAAAAAATGAATCAAGAAGAATGTATCTGCGCCCTGGCAACCCCAACTGGCGGTGCTATCGGAATCATCCGGCTCAGTGGCTCCAACGCCATTACCCTCACCGACAAAATCTTCCAGTCTGCCAACGGCAAATCCCTGGAAGAAGCCAAACCCTACACCCTGCATTATGGCGAAATAAAGGATAAGGACGGCAACACCATCGATGATGTACTGGTGAGCGTGTTCCATGCCCCCCACAGTTATACAGGCGAGAATTCCACCGAGATTTCCTGTCACGGCAGCCGGTACATTCTTCAGCAGGTTCTCCATCGCTTTACCGAGGTAGGATGTCGCCAGGCAGAACCGGGCGAATACACCCGTCGTGCCTATCTCAACGGCAAGATGGACCTCTCCCAGGCAGAAGCCGTAGCCGACCTCATCGCCTCTACCAACAAGGCAACCCACAAGATGGCGCTCAGCCAACTGAAGGGTCATTTCAGCAACGAGCTCTCCCTGCTGCGCGAAAAATTATTAAAGATGACTTCGCTCCTGGAACTGGAACTCGACTTCAGCGACCACGAAGAACTGGAGTTTGCCGACCGCAGCGATCTCCAGGCACTTGCCGAAGAAATCAACCATAAGATTACCACCCTCGCCCATTCCTTCGAAACCGGCAACGCCCTGAAGCAGGGAGTAGCCGTAGCCATCGTAGGCAAGACGAATGTGGGCAAGAGCACCCTCCTCAACCGTCTGCTCCACGAGGAAAAAGCCATCGTGAGCGACATTCACGGAACCACCCGAGATGTAATCGAAGACACCACCCTCATCAACGGAATCACCTTCCGCTTCATAGATACGGCAGGAATCCGCAAGACGGATGATGTGGTAGAGAACATCGGAATAGAGCGAACCTTCCAGAAGATGGAAGAGGCGAAGATAGTAATCTGGCTATTGGATGAACAGCCGTCAGCCTCAGAAATCGAGGAGATGAAGCAGAAGAACCAGGGCAAGAAGCTGCTGGTGGTATTTAATAAGATGGATAAGCTGGAGAATGATAAACCTGCGTTCGATAAGTTCACCCATTCCTGCGGTTCAGATTCCTGCGAAGCAAAATCCTTCGGTTCAGATTCCTGCGAAGCAGAATTCCCACTCTTCATCAGTGCCCGCACAGGCGAGAACGTTTCATCCCTGGAGCAGGCATTAGTAAAAGCCGCAGATATTCCTGAGATTACGGAGAACGATGTCATCATAACGAGTGCCCGCCACTACGATGCACTTCTCCGTGCCCACTCATCCCTCTCCCGAGTATTGGAGTCGATGGAAATGGGTATGAGCGGCGACATCATAGCCGAAGACCTCAAGATGGTATTGGAAGAATTGGGCGAAATCACTGGCGGACAGATTAGTAGCCAGGAAACGTTAAACAATATCTTCAAGCACTTTTGCATCGGGAAATAAGTCGTGATAAACAACGATTAATATCGACAACAAATGATAGTTAAGGTGC
>ERZ1031911.213-NODE-213-length-9127-cov-4.824515_pt1 | contig 9127 bp, 8 predicted proteins | sample MGYA00518167_ERZ1031911 | MGnify/ENA primary metagenome ERZ1031911 (study PRJEB33719, sample SAMN04261271) | wastewater metagenome | biome: rural village; feature: human; material: feces | host: Homo sapiens | place: El Salvador | collected 2014-01-14 ... | reverse complement strand
AGGTCAGGCTATGTTGGCTCAGTCTAACCAGTCCAACCAGGGTGTACTGTCTCTGTTACAGTAATCTTAACCACAGTTTGATCCAAAACATTATTAGAATTAGTTGTGTAAAAACTAACATAAAAAGGTTCCGCCGGAGGATTCCGGTGGAACCTTTTTGAGTGCAGACCAGTCAGAAACGAAAGCATTAAAAAAGCAACCGCCTCCACCAAAGGTACAAGTTGCTTTTTAGAACTATAAACTAAGGCGAACCGTTGCTGTACGGCAACACTCTTTTTGCGACTAAATATTATCACAAAGGCAGATTTTCGTCAACCGTTTTTACTATGTCTTCTTTTGAGAGTTGTGCTTCTAATTCAGCAAGTTTCTGCTTCAGAATTTCATTGTCCTTGATTAAATCCTCATTCTCTTTGCTGAGAACTTCTTTTTGCTGCGTTAATGTATCAACTTCCGCACTTAATGTATCTACCATATATTTCACGGTATTGTCATCCATTACCTTTAATTCCTGTGAAAAGAATCCCATAACTTTCTCCATATCCAGACACGTTCGATAAAGTGTCTCATACATTGGCTTAAATTCCGGATATTCAGTAATAAGTTGCACAATAGTGGCTGGATCATCATTGCTGAAGAATGTAAGCCAAGCATCTAACTGAGTTTCTATATTTTTATTGTGCATACAGACACGAAAAATGTCAAGTGGGATAAGTATCCCTGCATACTTGCAATCATTCTGCAAATGCTATAGACTAAGAGTAATCTACATTGATCTGAAAACAGTAAAGGAGACCATTATGTGCACAGCAGCAACTTATAGATCGCAGGATTTTTATTTTGGCAGAACTTTTGATTATGAATTTAATTATGGAGAAGAAGTGGTGGTGACACCGCGTAATTATTCTTTTCAGTTACGGCATCAGAATGCACTGACTGAGCATTATGCCATGATTGGTATCGCTCATATGGTAGGGGATTATCCGCTGTATTATGATGCGGTCAATGAGAAGGGTCTGGGCATGGCAGGTCTTAATTTCGCGGGCAACGCCGTATATCGTAAGCCCCGGGAGGGCAGAGACAACATTGCACAGTTCGAGTTCATTCCCTGGATCCTGGGACAGTGTGCTACGGTGCAGGAAGCCCGGACGCTGTTAGCCCACATCAATCTGGTGGATACGCGGTTCAGCGAGCAGTTTCCGACATCACAGCTGCACTGGATCCTGGCGGACAGGGACGAGGCGATCACGATAGAGGCAGTCGAGGAGGGACTGAACATTTATGACAATCCCGTAGGGGTATTGACGAACAATCCTCCCTTTGACAAGCAGCTGTTCCGGCTGAATGACTACAGTTATCTGTCTCCGGATCAGCCGGTGAACCGTTTCTCAGAGCAGCTTCAGCTGCAGCCGTACAGCCGTGGCATGGGAGCCATGGGGCTGCCCGGCGATCTGTCCTCTGCCTCCCGTTTTGTCCGGGTGGCTTTTACGAAAATGAATTCTGTATCGGGGATCTCGGAGTCTGAAAGCGTCAGTCAGTTTTTCCATATCTTAGGAAGTGTGGCTCAGACGAGAGGATGCTGCCGCCTGGAAAACGGTAAGTATGAGATCACCATTTATACTTCCTGCTGCAATGCAGACAGGGGGATTTATTATTACACTACCTATGAGAACCACCAGATCACAGCCGTAGATATGTACCGGGAGAACCTGGATGGGGAGATTCCCGTGCATTATCCCCTGGTGCAGGGAGAGCATATCTTACTGCAGAATGCGGCAGATACAACGGAGGAAAAACTGTAAATGGATGTAGAACAGAGAGAACATGTAGTGTCCGGCTTCGCCTTCTATTCCGAGAAGGATGCCAGACTTGCGGAGCAGGAACGGCAGAAGATCGCCTATCTGGATAAGCGCATTGATCATACGGATATTCAGTCGGTTCTTGCCATTTATAAAAAAGCACTGGAAGACCGGGTGTTCCGCACCCCGGTAGGACTGGAGTACCTCAGGGAGCTGCAGGGAGAGTTGCGCGCCCGGGAAGAAGAACTGGGGGAGGAAGTGCCTCCGATCCCTCTGTGGACGAACTTTGCCGATGTCAGGACGAAGACGTCCCTTGCCAGAAGACGGATCCAGCCGATGCCGGAAGACGGGGGCAAAAAGGCGGGTCTTTGCCTGTCAGTGATCATGAACATCGTGATGATTGTGGCAATCATTGCCATGTTTGTGATCACATTGAATTCCGACCAACCCAATATCCTGAATTACGAGCGGAATCTTCAGAATAAATACGCATCCTGGGAACAGGAGCTGACCCAGAGAGAGCAGACGGTTAGGGAAAAAGAGAGAGAGCTACATATAGAAAATACAGGGAATACAGGAAATACGGAGACCGAAGTTTCACAGAATTGACATATTTCTGCGCTATACTATGTCTACAACAGAAAGGTGAGGGTATGTATGGACAGACTGAAAATACTGGTAGTAGATGATGAGAGCAGGATGCGTAAGCTGGTCCGGGATTTCCTGGTGAAGAGTAATTTTGAGGTGCTGGAGGCCGGAGACGGCGAGGAGGCACTGGATATTTTTTATAAGGATAAGGATATTGCACTGATCATTCTGGATGTCATGATGCCAAAAATGGATGGTTGGCAGGTATGCCGGGAGATCCGTGTGAACTCCCAAGTTCCTATTATTATGCTGACAGCCCGCGGAGATGAGAGAGACGAGCTGCAGGGTTTTCAGCTGGGAGTGGACGAGTATATTTCCAAACCCTTCAGCCCCAAGATCCTGGTGGCGCGGGTGGAAGCGATCCTACGCAGGACGAACCAGTTAGGGCAGGACGAAGCACTGACCTGCGGCGGGATCACTGTGGATAAGACAGCACACCGCGTGATCATAGACGGCAAAGATGTGGACTTAAGCTATAAAGAATTCGAACTCCTGACCTATTTTATGGAAAATAAGGGAATTGCCCTGTCCAGAGAGAAGATACTGAACAACGTATGGAACTATGATTACTTCGGGGATGCCCGTACCATTGATACCCATGTGAAGAAGCTGCGCAGCAAGCTGGGCGAGGAAGGCAATCTCATCAAGACCATATGGGGAATGGGGTACAAAATGGATGAAACAATGGAATAAACAGCAGAAGAAAAAAGTGCATTCTATCAGGGGACAGTTCGCCTGGATATTTATCGGGCTGATGATCGGGACGATCCTTTTGTGCCTGCTGCTGAATTACATGTTTTTAGGCAGAGTCTATATGCAGAGCAAGATGGATGTCATTCACGATGCTTATGAGACGATCAAGCAGGCGGCGGAGAGTGACAGCTATGGCTCGGAAGAATTCGCACATGAGCTGGATGATGTGTGCAGAAGCTATAACATGACAGTATGTGTCATGGACGTGAATTCCAACATGAAATATGTATCCATCAACGGCGGCGAGAGACTGGAGAACCGTCTGATCGGCTATGTGTTCGGCTTCGGAACGTTTCCGGATAATGAGCGGATCATCGAGAACGGTGATGACTATGTGATCCAGAGAACCGGGCAGGAGAATAAGGAATATTTAGAGATCTACGGAAGGCTGAACACCGGAATCTCTTTTATCATGCAGACACCGCTCTCCAGTATTCAGGAGAGCGCTAAGATCGCTAATCGTTTTTACGTGTTGGTCGGCTGTCTGGGAGCACTGGCGGGTGGTATTATTATCTGGTTTGTCTCCAGACGTGTGACGAAGCCGATCCTGGAGCTGAACGATATCTCACAGCGGATGGTACAGCTGGATTTTGAAGCAAAATATCAGGGCAGGGCTCACAATGAGATCGATCTGCTGGGAGAGAACATTAATAAACTGTCCGATTCCCTGGAACAGACGATTTCGGAACTGAAGACTGCGAATAATGAGCTGCAGCGGGATGTGGAGAAAAAGGAAGCTGTCGATGAAATGCGTAAGGAGTTCCTGGCGAATGTCTCCCATGAACTGAAGACACCCATCGCTCTGATCCAGGGCTATGCGGAAGGACTGCAGGAGGGTGTCAATGACGATCCCGAGAGCAGACAGTTCTACTGTGATGTCATCGTGGATGAAGCGGCGAAGATGAACAACATGGTGAAAAAGCTTCTGACGCTGAACCAGCTGGAATTCGGCAACGATGTTGTGACTATGGAACGCTTCGACATTACGGCGCTGGTGAAGAATTATATCCAGTCGGCGGCAATTCTGACCAAACAGAACGATATCACGGTGCGGATGGAAGAGTATCCTCCCATCTATGCCTGGGCGGATGAATTTAAAATAGAAGAAGTATTTATGAACTTTTTCTCCAACGCGGTGAATCACTGCGAAGGTGAGAAGATCATCGATGTCAAAATGGAACAGAAGGATGGCAGGGTGCGCGTATCGGTATTCAATACCGGCAAGCCGATCCCGGAGGATTCTATCGGCCACATCTGGGAGAAATTTTATAAAGTAGATAAAGCCAGAACCAGAGAATACGGCGGTAGCGGTGTGGGACTGTCCATCGTGAAGGCAATCATGGATTCCATGAACCAGCCTTACGGTGTGATCAATTATACCAACGGTGTGGAATTCTGGTTTGAATTAGAGACAAAATAATGATTTTAAAAGGATATATTTTTATATGAGGGAAGAACAGATGCAGGAGGCACCGGTAAAGGTGCTGTTAGTCGGTGTGGACATCGGGGAAGAAGCGGATTTTGAATATTCCATGGAAGAACTGGCAAGTCTGGCAGAAGCCGCGGAGAAGGAAGTCGTGGGCCAGATCGTACAACGGCTGGATCATGTGAACAAAGCATTGTATATCGGAACGGGCAAGGTGGCTGAGGTACGCAGACTGGCGGAGGAGAGAGGTGCACAGGAGGTCGTATTCGACAATTCCCTGACGCCTTCGCAGGTGAGAAATCTAGGGAAAGAGCTGGAGCTTACTGTCATTGACCGGACGAATCTGATCCTTGACATATTTGCCATACGTGCACAGACCAGAGAAGCCAAACTGCAGGTGGAGACAGCGAGATTGCAATACATGCTTCCGAGACTGGTGGGCATGTACGATGCACTGAGCCGTCAGGGCGGCGCCAGCGGCAGCATGAGTAACAAGGGTACCGGTGAGAAGAAGCTGGAGCTGGACAGACGTAAGATCGAACACCGGATCACGGAACTGAAAAAGGAACTGGAGGATGTCAGCAGGACCCGGGATGTGCAGCGTAGGAAAAGACAGCAGTCCCGGACTCCGCAGGTGGCGCTGGTGGGCTATACCAATGCGGGAAAGTCTACGATCCTGAACCGCATGGTGGAACAGTTCGGAGAGCTTCCGGAGAAGACGGTCATGGAAAAAGATATGCTGTTCGCCACATTGGAGACCAGCGTCCGTAGCATAGACACAGGGCATAATAAGCCGTTTTTCCTGACGGATACGGTTGGATTCATTCATAAGCTGCCTCACGGTCTGGTAAAGGCATTCCGTTCGACCCTGGAAGAAGTAAAATACGCAGATCTGCTGGTCCAGGTGGTGGATTTTTCCGATGAAAATTACAGACAGCAGATGCAGGTCACTGCCGATACTCTGAAGGAACTGGGAGCAGGTGACATTCCGCAGATTGTGGTGTATAATAAGGCAGACAAATGCGGCATGGAACCACTGCCGCAGAAGAGACAGGAGCACTGGTATCTCGCCGCAGGGCAGAATACCGGTATCCGTGAACTGGCAGAAGCCATTGAGCAGCAGGTCTATGCGGACAATGTGGATTGTACTTTCCTGATACCGTACAGCGCGGGGAATGTAGCTTCCTATCTTATGGAAGAGGCGCAGGTTTTTTCTACGGAGTACAGGGAAGACGGTATTTTGATCCATGCCGACTGTCACAGACAGGACATGGAGAGATACAAAACATACATGACGCAATAGATCATACAATGCGGGAGGATATTATATGGAACAGAATACACAGCAGGACAGAGCAAAGCTTTTGGAGCAGCAGGCAAGGGAATACCTGATGCAGTCCAAGGACCCGATCTTTACACAGTATGTACAGCAGCTGATCCCGAGAATACAGAAACAGCCCCAGTATGTGGAGCAGTTACAGGCGGAGCTGGATAAAAGCGTGGAATACTGGCATCAGAGACAGCAACTGAATGCGGCAAGAGCAGAAAGTGCTGCCGCAGGGCAGATACAGGAGTCCGTACAGCCTTCTACACAGGAGCCCATGCAGAAACAGCCGGCAGGACAGTTCACTGGGCAACCGGCAGAACAGGTTACTGCACAATCGTCAGGGCAGTTCTCCGCACAGCCGGCAGCAGAGACTGTAGTACAGGGGACGAAGAAAAAGCAGAATGCGGAATATCTCATTGGAACCATAGCTCTGTCGGTGGTGGGAGGCGTATTTATCCTGACAGCCCTGGTGCTGATGGGAATGTATTTCATGAACGGATGGATCAAGGGAATCTCTCTCTATGTGGTATCCCTGGGCGTAGTGTTGCTGGCAGAGCTGTTGATCCGGAGAAAATTACCGAAGCTAGCACAGATATTTTCGGCGATCGGCATGGCGGCTTTGTACCTGTCCACCATGATCAATACGCTGTCCTTACATAATTTCGGGATGTTTCCCGCAGCATTGATCATTGGTGTGATCACCGTAGGCACGGTATTGTTGAGCCGGAAACGGGATTCGCTGATCCACAGACTGCTGGGAATTGCTTCCTGCTGGCTCTGTGCTTACCCACTATCCATGTCCTCCGGGTTATCGATGGCGGAGGTCCTGATGGTAATGGGATTGATCCTGATCCTGAGTATATTGTGCGCCTGTGTACCGGTGCACAGATTCCATACGGCATCACAGCTGATCCTGCTTGCCAGTACCACAATGCTGTTCCCGACGGCTGTAGGCTGTATTGTGTGGACACAGGGCATGTCGGTTGGTGTTGCGGTTGTAGCTTATAGTGTGTTTTTCCTGATAGCACATCTGGTACTTGTCGTACAGAGCCGTTATGCGCAAATAGAAAAGCAGACCGGACGTGTGGTGAAAAGTGGAGGATTGCTTGCTATTTACATTGCATTTATTCTGGTATCCGGAATTATGACGGGTGCCGGTATGGATGATTATTGGAGAGCAGCAGAGACGGATGGATATATTGGCATTTTTGCCCTGACCGGAATAGCATTTGTTATCACAATACTGACTGTGATTGCTATGCGGAAGGCGGAAAAGGGATGGCAGAAATGGCTTCCCTGCTATTTCTTCAGTTTCGTGACTTTCTGTGGATTTTCAGTAATAGAGAATGATTGGGGGATCGTGATCTGTGCTACGGTATTGCTGATAGCAGTAAAAGTACTGTCACGCCTGGCAAAAGGGGGCCTTGCGGCACTGGATGCCATCATTACTACGGTATATTGTATCCTGCTTCTGATGAACGGGAAGGAGATCCCCTATGCTTATGTGCTTTTGGCAGGAACGATCCTCAGTATGTTCCTTGTGCATGAATGGAGTACCTACCAGGAGATCGTGCTGACTTTTTCACTGGCATTTTTTGCTCTGTCGCATTTGATGCCTATGATAAAACTGCCGGCATTTTCCGGAATTCTCTTCGTGAGCATTCTGCTGTTCAATAATGTGAATTGTATGCGGGACAAGGGAATCCTCGTATTTAATGTATCCGTCCTGATCGGACAGATCGGAGCACTGATCGCTCTGGCAAATCCGATCTATCGGAATTCCTACATTACTTATTTATGAATGTTTGTTTTTGTACTGGCTTATCTGGTGCTGACCCTGCAGGAAAAATATTATAAGAATTTTAAACACAGAGAATTGATCATCGTGATATTCCTGACCTATATGGCACTGATCGTCAAGACGAATATCCCTGTGATCAACAGCATTCTGATCATGCTGATCGCACTGGTAAGCGTGACTGCCGGTTTCGTGAAAAAGGATAAGCCCGTCAGAATCTATGGCTTAGTGCTTTCTTTGTGTACTTGTGGTAAAATAGCCTTATATGATTACTGGGGCGCACCAATCCTGCAGAAGACCATACTTTTCTTCGTGGTAGGCGTAATTGCTCTTGTAATTGCCGGAATCTATATTATACTGGAAAAGAAATGCAATGAGTGATGCAATGGACAGGAAGGAAGAAAAGGAACGAACTATGACAGGACGTAATAAAAATATGGTATGCGGAGCCTTATTATGTGCAATGATGTTATCCATGACAGCCTGCGGCAACGAGATCCCGGATCTGACGGAAGAGGAATCCCAGCGGGTCGGAGAGTATGCGGCAGTTACTTTGTTAAAATATGATGCCAATAATCGTAGCCGCCTGGTAGATCCCGAAATGGTGATCGCCAAATTGGAAAAGGAAGCAGCAAAGGAAGCATCGCAGGAAGAGGAAAAAGCGGAAGAGACGGGTAGCACCGGTACCACGGAAGTGACGATGCCCACGGCGCAGGAAGAGATTACTGCCAGTATGGAAGATTTTTTTGGCCTGCCGGAAGGTGTCAGCATTACCTATGAGGATTATATGGTAGCAGATTCTTATCCCGAGGACGGGGTTGAGGATGACTATTTTGCGCTGGACGCATCCATGGGGAAGAAATTGCTGGTACTCAGATTTCATCTGACAAATGGATCAGAGCAGGAAGAGACGATAGATCTGCTGAATACGAATTCCAGATATATTATTACAGTGAATGACAGCATCAGGGCAAATGCACTGACTACCATGCTGCCGAATGACATGTCTACCTATGCGGAGACACTGGAACCCGGACAGTCACAGGAACTGGTACTATTACTGGAAGTAAACGAAGATGTGGCAGGTGCTGTACAGACGATAGCACTTCGCCTTAAAAATGCATCAAATGAATATACAATTCAACTATTGTAGATATTTTTTGAAAAAAATAAAAAACAGTGTTGACAAGTGGAAGATAGGGTGATATACTCAGTTTCGTTGTCGCGGCAGTGCCAAGACAACGAAACAGCTTCCGATAAGACTTAAAAGTTTTTGAAAAAGCTGTTGACAGATACCGACAAGGTATGATAAGATATCGATTGTCGCGAAAAACGAAAGTTTTTCAAGACAAAAAAGTTTTTAAAAAAGTTGTTGACAA
>ERZ1031911.187-NODE-187-length-9766-cov-4.538256_pt1 | contig 9766 bp, 8 predicted proteins | sample MGYA00518167_ERZ1031911 | MGnify/ENA primary metagenome ERZ1031911 (study PRJEB33719, sample SAMN04261271) | wastewater metagenome | biome: rural village; feature: human; material: feces | host: Homo sapiens | place: El Salvador | collected 2014-01-14 ... | reverse complement strand
AATGGAACCGGAATTCAGTCTGCAGGAGGGATATTATACCAGCATCCAGCCTTTGAAACTGACAACTTTCGGAAGTGGTAAGATCTACTATACTACCGACGAAACCGAACCGGGAGAACACAGTCTGCTGTATACGGCACCCATCCTTTTAGAGAGCGGTGATTACTGTATCAAAGCCGTCTACATCAATGAGAATGGGATCAGTAGTCCAGTGGTTACCAAAAATTACCATATTGAGATCGAGGAACTGAGTGCTCCGGAGGTAACGGCGGTCAGTGGGGATTATGAATTCCCAATCAATATCGAGGTGACCGACGGATATGATGTTTATTACACAACGGATGGTTCCGATCCTACGCAGAATTCCACGGTGTATAATGGACCCATCCCCATGCCTCTTGGCAAATCAGTCTTCCGGTTTATCCGCATTGCGGAAGGAAGAAAGAGCGAGATCGTGGAGAAAAGCTACAATCTGGTCAAGAACACGGAGTTTATGCCGGAGGATGCCGTGACAAAAGTAGTGAATTATGCCATAGAAAGTGGTAAAATAACGGAAGCATCCGGAAGCTTTGATGAATCCGGTGCCGCATATCTGTATCAGTATCAGTATGTGACGAACATCAACAAGATAGATGATTTCTATGTTGTTGCCGAGATCTACCGGGGAGAAGATGGGACAGTCACAAAGACGGGGAATCTGTTCGCTGTAAATGCCTATACCCGGGAACTGTACAAAATGCAGACCGACGAAAGCGGCCGCCATTATACGCTTGGTGATCGTTTAGATATATAATCCTAACAGAAGGGACGGAAAAAGAGAAATGTATAAGATCGTAAAAAAACAGGAGCTGACAACCAACATCTATCTGATGGAGGTAGAGGCAAAAAGAGTGGCGAAGACCTGTGAACCCGGTCAGTTTGTCATCGTAAGAATGGACAGTGAAGGAGAGAGAATCCCTCTGACTATCTGTGATTACAACAGAGAAAAAGGAACCATCACAATTGTGTTCCAGACGGTAGGCGCGGGAACCAAAATGATGGCACAGTTAGAAGAAGGGGAATATTTCCATGATTTTGTAGGCCCTTTAGGACGTCCTTCCGAACTTGTGGAGCAGCCTCTGGAAGAAGTAAAATCCAAAAAGATCCTCTTCGTTGCAGGTGGTGTAGGAGCAGCACCGGTATATCCCCAGGTGAAATGGCTGCATGAGCATGGAATCGCTGCAGATGTTATCGTAGGAAGCAAGACCAAGGATCTTCTGATCCTGGAAAAGGAAATGGAATCTGTAGCCGGAAATCTTTATGTGACCACGGATGACGGTTCCTACGGAAGAAGTGGTATGGTAACCCAGACGATAAAAGATCTGGTAGCAGAAGGCAAAAAATACGATCTGTGTATTGCTATTGGCCCCATGATCATGATGAAGTTTGTATGTTTATTAACCAAAGAACTGGAGATTCCGACCGTTGTCAGCCTGAACCCCATTATGGTAGATGGAACGGGAATGTGTGGTGCCTGTCGTGTAACGGTCGGTGGCAAGGTGAAATTTGCCTGCGTGGACGGCCCCGAGTTTGACGGACATGAAGTGAACTTCGACGAGGCAATGAGACGTCAGCAGATCTACAAGACCGCAGAGGGACGTGCAATGCTGGCCCTGGAAGAGGGCGAGACCCATCACGGCGGCTGTGGCAACTGCCAGTAAGCTTTTAGACGGAAAGTCTGAACACGATAAAACAGAAAGGCATGGTTAAATAAAATGGATGTATTAAAGAGAATTCCTGTCAGAGAACAGGATGCAAAGGAACGTGCTACCAACTTCAAGGAGGTATGTCTCGGATATAATAAAGAGGAAGCAATGGAAGAGGCTTCCCGCTGCATTAACTGTAAAAACGCACAGTGCGTAAAAGGCTGTCCCGTAGCCATCCAGATCCCTCAGTTCATTGAACAGGTGAAGAACGGCAATATCGAAGAGGCTTATCGTATCATCAGCGAATCCAGCGCACTTCCCGCTGTCTGCGGTCGTGTATGCCCGCAGGAGAGCCAGTGTGAAGGAAAATGTATCCGCGGTTTCAAGGGGGATCCCATCTCCATCGGTAAACTGGAGCGTTTCGTTGCAGACTGGGCAAGAGAAAACGGTATCAAACCCACACCGGCAGCACAGAAGAACGGCAAAAAGGTAGCTGTCATCGGTTCCGGCCCCGCGGGTCTGACCTGTGCCGGAGATCTGGCAAAAATGGGTTATGATGTCACCATCTTCGAGGCACTGCATGAGGCAGGCGGTGTACTGGTATACGGTATTCCGGAGTTCCGTCTTCCCAAGAGCGGCGTTGTGGCAAAAGAGATCGAGAATGTTAAATCTCTCGGTGTTCATATTGAAACCAACGTAGTGGTAGGTAAATCCGTGACCATCGATCAGCTGATGGATGAAGAGGGCTTCCATGCCGTATTTATCGGTTCCGGTGCAGGACTTCCGAAGTTCATGGGTATCCCCGGTGAGAATGCCAACGGTGTATTCTCTGCCAATGAGTATCTGACCAGAAGCAATCTGATGAAGGCGTTTGATCCCGATTCCAGAACACCTATCATGCACGGTAAAAAGGTAGCTGTGGTAGGCGGCGGTAACGTGGCTATGGATGCTGCAAGAACCGCACTTCGTCTGGGCGCTGAGGTACATATCGTATACCGCAGAAGTGAAGAGGAGCTTCCTGCCAGAGTGGAAGAAGTACATCATGCAAAAGAGGAAGGCATCATTTTTGATCTGCTGACCAATCCTATAGAAATCCTGTCCGACGATAAGGGCTGGGTGACCGGCATGAAGTGCATCCGTATGGAACTGGGCGAGCCCGACGAGAGCGGCAGACGTCGTCCCGTGGAAGTACCCGGATCCGAATTCGTGATGGAGTTAGATACCGTGATCATGTCTCTTGGTACCTCCCCGAATCCGCTGATCTCTTCTACCACCAAGGGACTGGATACCAATAAGTGGAAGTGCATCATTGCGGATGAAAATAACGGCAAGACCACCAAGGAAGGTGTCTATGCCGGAGGAGATGCGGTAACAGGAGCAGCTACCGTAATTCTGGCAATGGGAGCAGGAAAGGCTGCTGCCAAGGGTATTGATGAATATCTGAGTGCAAAATAAAGTGTTGCGAATATTAAGGATGGTGTTAGCATATGGCATGGTGTCCGAAATGTAAAAATGAATATCGGGAAGGAATCACCGTATGTCCCGATTGCGGAGAAACACTGGTAAGTGAGGAAGAACTGACGGACTGGGTTTCCGTGCTGTTCGGTGAACAGGACGAGATGGAGAAGTTAAAAGACTTCCTTACATATAATGGAGTGGGAAAAAGTAAACTTGTCTATGATGAGACAGAGCAGGTCTATGAACTGTTTGTAGATGCAAAGGACGAGAAAAAGGCGAAGACCATCGCCAGAGTTTTCTTAGAACAGCAGGAAAAGGAGCACAAGGAGAATGCCGCTTGGGAAGAAGCAGCGGTAGACGAATTCCTGATGCCCGGCGAAGATGACACATCGGAAGAAAAGCCAAATTCCGGGGAACTATTGAAAGCCGCACCCACACAGGGAGGACTGACTTATATGAACAGTGGCGCTAAAGCAGAGGAAAACAGATCCTCCGCCTGGGTACTGTTGATTGTGGGTGCTTTAGGAATACTGGTGATGGCTCTTGGAATTACAGGGGTACTACCCTTTAACATTGGGAATCCGTACATGTTCTACGGGGTCATGAGTGCTGTATTTATCCTGTTCATTGTCATGGGCGTGGTGTCCATGCGTAATGCAAAGCTTTTCGAGAAAAAGGCAGAGTCCGAGAACTCTCTGGTAGATACCTTGCTTAAATGGAGCGAGGAAAACCTGACTGCAGAAAAAATCGATGCGCAGATTGAAAATGCTGCAGATACTCCCGAAGAAGCCTTGTATTACAAGAGATTTGAAGTGATCCGCAGCCAGATGAATCATCAGTTTATGAATCTGGACCAGCAGATGCTGGAGAATCTCATCGACACGAAGATCTACGAACAGATCTTCCCGGATACTGACGGAGCAGCGGAAGAATGATCAAAATATCCATCGTATGTGTAGGGAAGATCAAGGAGAAATTTTTCCGTGATGCCATTGATGAATACAGCAAACGGCTGAGTCGTTACTCGAAGTTGAACATTATCGAAGTGGCGGATGAGATGACACCGGATGGAGCAAGCGCCGTTTGGGAAGATCAGATCCGTGAAAAAGAGGGAGTCCGCATTCTTGCAAAGCTACCCCAGGATGCCCTGATCGTGACACTGGAGATCGCCGGCAGAAATTATTCTTCCGAAGAATTTGCTTCGTGGATCGAGGACTGCAGTGTCCGTGGAAAAAGCCACATCTGCTTTGTCATCGGCGGCTCCTTAGGACTGCACAATAGCGTCTGCAAAAGGGCGGACCTGGCACTCAGCTTTTCCAAAATGACATTCCCGCACCAGCTGATGCGTGTGATCCTGTGCGAACAGATCTATCGGGCGTTCCGGATCATTCAGCACGAGCCTTACCATAAGTAAAAGTATTGTGATTTAAATAAAAGTGGCGAAAATATGACAAAAAAACAACGAGCATTAGAAATCATAGAACGTCTGAAAAAAGAATACCCGGATGCCGGATGCACTCTGGATTACGATCAGGCATGGAAGCTGCTTGTCAGCGTCCGCCTGGCGGCCCAGTGTACCGATGCCCGGGTAAATATCGTGGTGGAGAAGCTTTACGAGAAATTCCCGGATGTGGATGCCCTGGCGGATGCACCGGTGGAAGAGATCGAGGCAATCGTAAAACCCTGTGGCTTAGGTCACAGCAAGGCGAGAGATATCAGCGCCTGCATGAAGATCCTTAGGGATAAATATCAGGGGAAAGTGCCGGATGACTTTGACGAACTGTTATCTCTGCCGGGTGTTGGAAGAAAAAGTGCGAATCTGGTCATGGGAGATGTCTTCGGTAAGCCCGCCATCGTGACGGACACTCACTGTATCCGCCTGGTGAACCGCATGGGACTGGTGGACGGTATCAAGGAGCCTGCCAAGGTGGAAAAGGAGCTTTGGAAGATCATTCCGCCGGAGGAAGGCAGCGATTTCTGCCACAGACTGGTATATCACGGAAGAGAGGTATGTACTGCCAGAACCCATCCTTATTGCGAAAAATGCTGTATCAGTGATATCTGTAAAAAAGTCGGTGTATAAGAGCTGGTGGTAATGTTGCCGCAGACAGGAGGAAGCCTATGAGAATGTATGATATTATCATGAAAAAGAGAAACGGCGGAGCGTTATCCAAAGAAGAGATTCGCTTTTTTATTGAAGGCTACACGAAGGGAGAGATACCGGATTATCAGGTGTCTGCTCTGATGATGGCAATTTATTTTCAGAAGATGACAGAGAGGGAGACTTACGAACTGACCATGGCCATGGCACACAGCGGGGAGATGCTGGATCTGTCATCCATCCATGGTCGCAAGGTAGACAAACACAGCACCGGAGGTGTGGGAGATAAGACTTCTCTGGCATTGACACCCATGGTGGCGGCCTGCGGAATTCCCGTAGCCAAAATGAGCGGTCGGGGTCTGGGACACACCGGCGGAACCATTGATAAGCTGGAAAGTTTCCCCGGATTTTCTACTTCACTGACTACGGAACAGTTTATTGAAAATGTGAACAAAATCGGTATTGCCATTATGGGACAGACCGCAGATCTGGCACCGGCGGATAAAAAGCTGTACGCCCTGCGGGATGTGACCGCTACGGTAGACAATATGTCGCTGATCGCCAGCTCCATTATGAGTAAGAAACTGGCTGCCGGTGCGGATGCCATTGTATTGGATGTGAAGACCGGAAGCGGGGCATTTATGAAGAGCAGGGAGGATGCTTTTGCCCTGGCGGAAGAAATGGTTAAGATCGGCAAAAATGCAGGCCGCAGGACCATTGCCGTGATTTCGGATATGGATCAGCCGCTGGGCCGGTCCGTGGGAAATGCCCTGGAGGTAAAAGAAGCAATCGCAACATTGCGGGGCGAAGGTCCGAAAGATTTTACCGAGCTTTGCATGGTGCTTGGAAGCCAGATGCTGATGGCCGGCGGAAAGGCATTGAGTGTAGAACAGGCAAGAGCGGCACTTACAAAAGTCATTGAAGATGGCAGTGCCTTACGGAAACTGTCCGAGTTCGTGGAAGCACAGGGTGGTGATCCGACAGCGGTAACAGATCCTTCCTTACTCCCGAAGGCATCCATGGTAGTGCCGGTCTGTGCGGACAGGGATGGTTTTGTGGGACGGATCGCCTGTGAGGATGTCGGAATCTGTTCTCTGTTGTTGGGCGGCGGAAGAGAGACCAAGGAAAGCAAAATTGACTTGTCTGTAGGTATTCTTTTAGAAAAGAAAAAAGGGGATGCTGTAAAAAAAGGCGATGTGCTCGGATATCTGCATGCAAATGACGAACAGCGCCTGGAAGCGGCGAAAGATAAGTTCTTAAATGCCTATGCTATCACTGACAGCCGGCCGGAGACAGAGCCACTGATCAAAGGGATCCTGCAATAACATATTCTGCGGATTCCGTTCATATAGTTTTATATGAAAAAGAGAACACAGCCGTACCAAAAGGAAAAATGGATCAATTCTTTGCAGCTTCCGAAAGATGTCTGTATGGGAGCACTGAGGGTTACGCTCACCGGCAATTCGGAAGTCTGGATTGAAAATTATCGTGGTATCCTGGAGTACACCGGAGAGCGGATCCTGTTACAAGCCAGGACCTGCCAGGTATGTCTGGAAGGAAGCAGACTTTCCATCGACTATTATACCAATGAAGACATGAAAATCAGTGGTAACATTGTATCGCTGACTTATATATAACAATGGGGGAACGATGGAAGATGACAGAATGGCTGAAACGGCTTCGGGGATATGTGAAAATTCGAGTGTGGGGATTTGCACCACAGCGTTTTATCAATTTATGCAGTAATAAGGGAATATTGTTATGGAATATTGAAAAGCAGGATGATGTATATATCATGTGTGTCAGCCTGGAGTCTTTTTACCGGCTTCGTTCCATTGCCAGAAAAACAAAAGTAAGGGTAGTCATATCAGAAAGATATGGACTACCTTTTTTTCTGCCGCATCTGCAACGGAGAAAAGCATTCCTGGCCGGACTGGTGCTGACGGTCATGTTTTGGATCGTTTCTTCCATGTTTGTATGGGATATCCAAATATCCGGCAATTGTGTCATCACGGATGACATGATATTTCAATTCCTGGAACAGGAAGGAATACAGATGGGAATGCGAAAAAGTAAGCTGGATATCGGAGAACTGGAAAAGCAGATCCGCAGGCAGTTCCCACAGGTCACATGGACTTCCGGAAGGCTGATGGGCACCAGACTACTGCTGGAATTAAAGGAAAATGATGCACCGATTCCGGAAGATACGCAGGGTGCGGATGCTATCATTGGCCGGGATCTTGTGGCAGAGTATGACGGTGTCATCACCGATATGATCGTGCGAAGCGGCATTCCCCAAGTGACAATTGGCAGTCAGGTGGCCAAGGGAGATCTGTTGGTGGATGGAAAGGTGCCTATCTATGCCGAAGACGGTACGATACGGGAATATCGTATGGTCACTGCTGACGCGGATATCCGGATGGAGCATTCTGGTCACTTTCGAATTTTTTTACCGGCGGATTATATTTTAAAAAAATATACCGGCAGGGAAAAAACAGGATATTTTATGCGTCTGGGTGACAGAGAATGGAAACAGGCTCGAAAGGTTTCGTTTCTGCAATATGACAGTATTCTGAATACCCATAGTATGAAAATATTAAAAATGTTTGGAATCAACGGTACATTTGGCAAAATTACATACAGAGAGTATCAAAAAACAGAGTATCTCCGCGATGACAGTGAGGCAAAGGAAATATTGCAGGAAAAAATATCGGATTTTCTTGAAAGTTTAGGCGAAAAAGGGGTACAAATAATCTCGAAAGATGTTAAAATAGAAACAAAGTGCGATGGCTGGGTGGCGCATGGGGAACTCGTGGTGCAGGAAAAAGTCGGAACACAGGTGGATACTACGCAGAAAGAGGATTAAGACATTAATGAGCGTGACAACAATCAATCTGGAAATGGATACAGAGCAGATGCGGAAGATCTTCGGGATGCAGGATGCTTATATAAAAAAGCTGGAGCAGGATTTTCAGGTAACGATCGTAGATCGTAATGGGAGTATTATCATTACCGGAGAAGAGGAAAATGCCGGAAAGGCTTCCCGGGTATTAAGGCAATTGACGGCACTGTCGGATCGCGGAAATGAAATAGAAGAGCAGAGCGTGGATTATGCCATTGAGATGGGCAGGGAGGATCAGGAAGACAGACTCATGGAAATGGATGCCGACTGTATCTGTCATACGATCAACGGTAAACCCATCAAACCCAAGACACTGGGACAGAAAGCCTATGTGGATGCGATCCGCAAGAATATGATCGTGTTCGGACTGGGACCTGCAGGTACCGGTAAGACTTATTTGGCCATGGCTATGGCCATCACTGCATTTAAAAATAACGAAGTCAGCCGGATCATACTGACCAGACCGGCGATCGAAGCCGGGGAGAAGCTGGGATTTTTACCGGGTGATCTGCAGAGTAAAGTAGATCCGTACCTGCGGCCTTTGTATGATGCCCTGTATCAGATCATGGGGGCGGAAAGTTTTGCCAAAAATATGGAAAAAGGACTGATTGAAGTGGCACCTCTTGCATATATGAGAGGACGAACCCTGGATAATGCCTATATTATTTTGGATGAAGCGCAAAATACCACTCCGGCTCAGATGAAAATGTTCCTGACACGAATCGGTTTCGGTTCTAAAGTAATCGTAACCGGGGATTCTTCCCAAAAGGATCTTCCGGTGGGAGCAAAATCCGGTCTGGATGTTGCTGCCAGGGTATTGAAAAATATTGATGATATCGCGTTCTGCAACCTGACGAACAAAGATGTGGTAAGACATCCGCTGGTGCAGAAGATTGTAAAGGCGTATGATGATTATGAAGCACGAACGAAACGAAGATAAAAACGACTTCCTGCTTTTTTTACTGCCGGAGATTTTTACCGTGATCGCGGGAAGCACGGCAGTATATGCTATGGGTATTTTCGGCAAACAGCTCTCCGGTGAAAATGCTCTGCGAAACGCAGTAATGACCGCAATGGGCCTGGCTGTAGCCGGTTTTTTTCTCAGAAGAGAACAATTGGATTCTCAACTGGATTATGACAACGATGAACACCTGATGCGTTTTTGGATAGCAGTATGGAGCTGTCTGCTGCTTTCACTGGCTTGTACATTTCTTCCGGTAGGAGGCTGGCCCTTTTTACCTGTTTTTGTGGTATTATCTCTGTTCAGCAATCTGCCGGTCGGAATTCTTTTCTCCTCAGTGTTTCTTATGATTGCTTCATTTGAAGGTCAGACTCAGGGAATTTTCTTCCTGTATTTTATCAGCGGTATTTTTGCTGCCTGCCTTTTTCAGCATCTCGAGCAGGAATTTGCAATCGGTATACCTTTATTCTTGTCTTTGTTCTGCCTGTTTTTATGTGAGACGGCCAATATTGTGTTATTGACCAATGAGCATCTGAGCCTGGAGCAGTTTTTAGTGCCGGCAGCTAATCTGGTCGTCTCCGGTATCTTATTGCTTGGTATCCTGAAGTTTTTTTCCGGAGCAGTGGTATTCCGGGACAGAGTACGCTATCTGGACCTGA
>ERZ1031911.178-NODE-178-length-10087-cov-6.660486_pt1 | contig 10087 bp, 9 predicted proteins | sample MGYA00518167_ERZ1031911 | MGnify/ENA primary metagenome ERZ1031911 (study PRJEB33719, sample SAMN04261271) | wastewater metagenome | biome: rural village; feature: human; material: feces | host: Homo sapiens | place: El Salvador | collected 2014-01-14 ... | reverse complement strand
AGATCTACACTCTTTCCCTACACGACGCTCTTCCGATCTCGTACTCTGATAGAACTTCGCAGCCATCGTAAAGATGGGGTGGAAGAGATAGATAGGCAGCGTGTTGCGCCCTATATATAATAAGGTGTCCTTGATTCTGTTGGTCACCTTTGCCACTTTTTCTATCATGGGACTGAAATCCTTGAAGCGTTTTGGAATATCGAGCAGGTGTTGCAGGAACAGCAGGCAACTGATACAGCACCAGCAGGAGAAAACGATGGCCAGGTTGCCCCAGTCGTACCAGTCGTCGCGGTAGAGCAGATAAATCCACAGGAAAATGGCGAAGAATTCGTGGCGGAACAGCTTGCTCCACTCCGTCTTGCTCTGTCGGATGACTACACCGATGAAATAATAGGCAGCAGCACTTGCCGATAGAGCTGGAGTTTCTGATATCAGGAGCAGCGTAAGTGCGAAGACGAAAAGGCTGGCATAGGTATCTCTTTTTGTATAATTCTTGTGTAAATCATTCCAATTCCTTCCACGGAAGCTGAAGTAATAGAGAGTTCCGCAGATAATCATAGTTTGGATAAACCAATAGGGCCCGATAGAAGTGATGAAGATTTTCTCGCCTATCTGGGAGAGGGAGAGCTCTGTGATGCCATCTCTCACCGGCATATAATAGGAGAGGACTGAGAATCCTGTCACCATGATGACATAGGGCAGGGCGAGACATTTCAGATAATTTCCCATCTGTCTTCCGGTCTTCTCGATATTGACAAGATAACCCGTGATGATGAGGAAGGTAGGCATCATAAACGAGAGAATGCCAGCCTTCAGATGTGGGTATGCATTGCCGAAACTCACAATATGAATCAATATCATGAGAATGATGAGGATGGCTCGTATCAAGTCGAGGTCTGTATTTCTTTTCATGTTATATTCTCAGTATTTCTTTTCATGTTATTTTCTGTAACAGGAAGTTTATTATTCTCTGAATGGTTTGAAGTGTCCCTTGTCGGCGAAGGCAAGCATCTCTTTATCGCCACGGCTATCTCCAAAGGCTTCTATCTCATATTCAGAACGCTCGAAAGATTTTGCAGATTCAGAATGTGATGATTGCGAAGAGACGAGTGTCTCTGTAATGCGGTTTACCTTCTCCTTACCATAGCAATTGTTCGACTTGAAATAGCCTGTAAGTTTGCCATCTACTACCTCTATCTGAGTACCCAAAACCTGGATGCCTTTCAGATTGCGTATCTCAAAGAAAGGGCGTACCCAGTTGTCGATGCTGGCGCTGACAATGAATACTTTTGCCCCTGCAACCAATGCTTCATGTACCAAAGTAATACCTTTGGGACGGAGCAGATGCTGATTCTCTTCGGCAAAACCACGGCAGAGCGCATCAAATTTCTCGATGCGCATGCCGGCGAAGAGGTGGGCGAATATCTGCTGTTTTGCCTTCCAGTTGGGATAAAGGTGCAGCTTCATCAGCACCAGTAGGGGGCTATACATCAGGAATAACATCAGAAAGCGTCCCTTTCCCTTGGCATATTTGATGAATTCGAGCAATGTATCGCTCGTGGTGAGGGTTCCGTCGAAATCGAAACAATATAATTTCTTCTTCATTTCTTTTTCTGTGTTTAAGATGTACTCTCCTTATTCTATATAGATAAGGAAGAGGAATGAAAGTAACCAGGCGAGGACGATAAACTGGGTGATTCTGTCTCGCAGGATAATCTTCGTAGGGTCGCCACTTTTCTGGTCAACCACGGCTATCTGGATGTAGCGCAGCAAGCCCACCAACACGAAGACACTGGTAAGATAGAGGTATTCTGTGTGGAAATTTTCTATAACCTCAGGGCTCACCGTGTACATGATGTAGCATACCAGGGTAACCGAGGCGGTGATGGTTATCGCCTGATTGATGAAGGTAAGGTTATATCTGCTGGTATTCTTGCGAGGTGCCTCGCCCGTCTTCTCCATCCGCAAGACGTCATCGCGGCGTTTGGCAAAAGTCATGAAGAGGGTGATAAGGAAAGTCATCAACACAATCCATTTACTCAGAACGATTTGGGTGGCTATACCACCAGCCAACAGACGGAGCACGAAACCGAAGGCTACGATGCATACATCGATGATGGCATACTGTTTCAGTTTGGCGCAATAGCAGAGATTCAAAAGCCAATAGAAGGCAATGACGCCCATTGTTTTCCATGAATCGAGCAAACTGCACGCTCCCATCGAGAGGGCAAACATCAGGAACATCAGACCGTATGCCTGTTTCACGCTTACCGCTCCCGATGCTATCGGACGATGGCATTTCACGGGATGGCGGCGGTCTGCCTCCACATCATAGATGTCGTTGAAGCAATAGATGCTCGATGCAGCAAAGCTATAGGCTATGAAGGTAATCAAGCCTGCCAGCAAGGCATCGGTATGAAATAGGGCACCACCAAAGAAAAGTGGCACGAAGATAAACATGTTCTTTATCCACTGCTTGGGGCGAATCAATCGCATCAAGGCAGCAAAACCTTTACTATCTTTTGTTTTATTCTCGTTCATAAAAACCTTTTTTACTTGATAATCTTAGATAATTCTCTGGAAATCCATCCTGCTATCTTACTCAGTATCCATGCTGCAGGCAGGGTGATGCCTATGCAGGCAAAGAAGGTAGGCCAATATCCCCAATGATGAGGCTCTATGTATTTGAGTACAAAGTGGATATGGATAAGATAACATTCCAGGCTGAGTGCTCCTACAAGCATGAAGCATCGGTTGAACCAATGGGGAGTGCGGCGGAAGATACGGTTGAGCAGCAGGATGCTGGTGATGGTGAGCGGGATGTAGAGCATGCGCTCCAGAAAGAGTGGAAACATGCCGTGTTTCTCCTGCTCCAGGAAGATGCTTGCCATCAGGGTCATCAGGAACATGAGCCATATCATCCATATCGATGCGCCATCCAGCGTCTGTTTCTGTCGCACCATCTCTCCCATGTTGATGCCGATGAAGAAGATAGGTACACGACTCCAGAATATCTCAAGATGCCCTACGGCATGATGGATGGGCGTAACGTATTGTACCAGGATGCACCACATAATCATCACCACCGGCAGCCATCGGTAGATAGGATGCCGTTTGATGAGTTCCATGTAGGCAGGGGCAAAGAGATAGAGCATCATCGTGGCAGGAATATACCAGAAGTTAAGCTCGTCATGAAGCCAGAATCCCCAGTTGATGGTTATCTCGCCAAAGAGATTGACCCAATTCCAGGTGCTTCCGCCGTGAAAGCCAGGAATATAGAAGAGACAGGCGATGATGAGCCAGGTGGGATAGATGCGCAGATAGCGGCGGATGAAGAAATGTCTTGCCGAAGGAGTCTTCATCCACGAGAACCACAGTCCTATTCCGCTGAGGAATAAGAACATATCTACCCCCACATTGCCCATTCTTCGGAGTCCGTAGAAGGTGTCCTCCCTAGGCAATGCCACATGAAAGAGGATGATGAAGAGCATCGCCGCTCCCATCAATTCTCCGCGAAATCTGCTGATATTCGCCAGTTCTATGTCTTTAATCTTCCAATTCATTCTTGTTTTTATATACTTCTGTGCAAAAATACATAAAAAAAATGATTCAACGAAATGAAAGGAGTTATTTTTCTTGTTTGAATATAATAAAAACGATAATTCCCAATCCTATGAGGGTGGATGCAAGCGTAATTGCCATACATATTCCGCTGGATAGTCCGCTGAATCTATCTAGTGTGTTATAGAAAACGATTGGGAAGGTCCATTCGGCAAGAAGGGTTATTGTCCATGGAAGTTTATGTCCAGATTTCCATAAATATCGAAGGCATATCATTGCCAGCGCAATGCCTAAAATAATGATGCATCCCACTAAACCTCCCTGGTAATATTCCATGGCGGTCATGATGCAGAAGATATAAGCCAGACTCAATATGCCTTTGCTTTTTTCATTGCTGTCTTTGCCTACTAGAGTATAGGCACCCCAAGCGATGAGAAGGGTTAATGTTAGAACAAGAATATCTGTCATTTTCTTTTTGGTTTGAGTGAATAATTGACTGCAAAGGTAACAGATTCTTTTGGAATATGCAATAGCATGTTATAGAGTGTTTCTTGTAAATCGCTGATATCCAGATGATATGAAATTCAATGATTTGAAAAATTACTCCAGATTATCACAAAAACGCTTGAATGAAGTTTCTTGCTTGAGCTTTTTCAACGTGCGAAATTTCAATTGGCGATAGCCGTCTTTGGATAGTCCTAGAATCTTCATCACGGATTCCTTGTCCTTTCCGATTCTCCAAAGAATGCTAAGCATCTCTTCTTTAGGGGTAATCGGTTTCCCCTTTAAATGCTCAAGAAGAGAAACAAAGTCTTCGTCTATCAGTCTGTAGCATTTGGTGATGTTTTCTATCTGCTGCTTGTCTAACTTGAGATCCTCTTCATCATTCAAAATATAATACAGGCTTTTTAAACCGTCACTAATGGCTGCGATCTCTTTTGTATGTTCCTTTAATCTGTTGTTTTTGCTGGCTAGTTCTTCTTTCTGTCTGTTGATTACGGTTTGGTCTTTCTTGATGAGCGATTCCAGTTTTCGGGATACTTCAGCCAGTTCTTGGATGCAATTGTCTTTTGTTGTTGCTATTTCTGCCTGTATCTCGTTCATATCACCTTTCATTCTTCTTATCGTTAAACTTTTCTTCTGGTTCATTTGATAAGCATAGATAATGATATCTAACAGGGCGACAACGATGATGCTGACGATGAGCAGGAGATTGAGGTTGTTGCTATGCGTGACATTTGCCATGATACTGCTGATGGCACCCGATAGAGCCAACAGTTGTTCCTGGCAATGATGATGTTCAATATAAACAATAAAGGTTATGACCATTGCCAGGGAAGCAATGGTCATAACTATATTCTTATTTGAGAGTGTTGGCATGATGGGTCGTCTCTTTGTTTAGTATTTCGGATTCGGAATTTTCTTCATCAGTTGGGTAAAGAGCCACGCTATGCAGATGCTGGCAATGATGTAGAGCAGCAATCCGGCATAGATATCGCCATGACGACTGATAGGAATGAAAATCTTACGGCTAATCGGATGACTCACGAAGAGGGCGGCTGATATGCTGCCCATCCACTCTAAAACCTTATAAACGCCTGACAGCCAACTGATGTTTTGCAGCATCTCTGCCACGAGTACGCAGAGCAGACAGATGAAGAACGGAACAAAGGTCCAGCCTATCATGTTGAGGCTCAAACTGTAAATCAGCGAGATGCAGAAGATGCAGCCAAAGAGATTGGTGATAGGCGAATGGAAAGTCATCAGAATCTTCTCGCCATAGCGGGCATAGAGGATGCCCAGTCCGAATGGCAGCATGCCGCCCATGAAGTTGTAGCGGTAGCGGTTCATCGCCTCGCTTTCCGGATTGTCGAAGCCCAGGATGAGCTGGATGCCGATGCAGATAAGCATCAGTCCCACCGTCCATCCCCAATGACGGCGATAGAGAAACAAGCGGTATACGATGTATAACTGCAGCATCAGACCGAAGAACCAGTAAGGACCCGGCCAGATGATGTCGTCAGGATTAGGCAGCACATTGTTAAACATGCCCAGCATAGAAACAATGCCCAATACCTCGTAGTGACGAGGCCCAGGAGTGATGTAATCTATCAGGGTGAATGCCACGTATCCCACGATCATCATCTTGAAGAGCTTCAGATAATGATAGCGTATAAAGCGCAGTGGTTCACGCCAATTGATTCTCCACGATTGGTTCTTGCCCGAGATGCTATACATCTGGGCTTGCTGTTCTGCTGTGATATGAGGTTTTGCCTCATACTTCATCACTAGTCCGTATGCACTCAGAAAGAGGAACACGGGCACACCGTAATGGCCGAAGAACGACAGCAGGTGGATCGGCAGGTTGATGTCGGGATTCGCCAGCACCTGTGTCAGCCAGTCAGCATTGCGCTGAAAGAACTGATACTCATTCTCCTTGACGATAGGGCCGAGCCAATGACAGTGGTTGTGCAGGAAGATGCCGATGATGGCAAGTCCTCTCAATGCATTGCATGCATTTCTTGAAAGTATCGATTGATTCATTTCTTTGCTCCTTTCTTTTCTTGTTTCTTATAATATTCATCACGAAGCTTGTCGTAATCTACAGAGTTCTTGAGAATGCGTGGGCGCATTTCGTTGTACTTCGGACTCAGGATATTGTACTCTTCCTTGTAGGTTGGAGTTTCGATGCCTGCCAGATATAATAATAGGTGAGGCAGGGCATCGGTCATGAATCGTTTGTCCTTGGCGGCACGTATCTGCTTGTAGATCTTGCGGTGAGCCTTGATGTACTTCGGTGAGCAATAAATCCAGAATGGAATCTCAAACTCATAGTGTGCCAGAGGCCAGTCGATATTGGCTGAGTGGTTACGGCAGATGAAGCCGCGGTTCTCCTCATAGCATTCCTCGCCATGGTCTGGCACGTAGATGACGATGGCATCCTGTTTCTGGAATCGCTTTACGATTTGTGCCACGATGGAGTCGTTGTAGAGCGTGGCGTTGTCGTAATGACTCAGCATCTTGCGCTGTGCATTGGTCAGCTCTGGGCGCTTATCCTCATAACTGCTTGCCCAGAATTTGCCCTGATTCATGCGATAGCGCTGTTTGTAGTTCACGTGCTGTCCCATCAGATGGAAGATGGTGAGGTTGTGCTCCTTCTGGAAGTTCTTCAAACTGTCGTCGTAATCCTTCAGAAGTCCGTCGTCCAAATCGTGGAGCTGGGTGTTGCGATGGTCAAACTGCAGTTTGCTCAGTTCCGGGTTGTTCAGGAAGAAGCCGCCGCTGAAATCATAAACCGCCTCCTTAGCCTGTGGCAGAAACTCGTTGGTGATGAAGGTAACGTTGTAGCCCGCCTTGCGGAACACCTCCGGGAAGAGCGGATAGTCGCACCATTCACCCTTCTCGCCCACAACATGGGTGGAAAGCATGTTCTTGAATACGAAACTGGTCAGGTTCCAGCAAGTCACCACATCGGTAAACTTGGTCAGTTTGCGGCTCTTCTCCAATGCCACCTGCAGAGGGGTGGTATTCATGAAGTAGCCATACTGCTGGGAATGATGGCGACCGAAGCTCTCACCGATAATCAATACGATGTTAGGCGAGCGATAGCTGCAGCTATCTACCTTCACCTCATGGGCAGCATGGATGAGTTGGGTAATCTGATGTGCCGCCAGTTGGTTGGCGTAGATACTGAAGTGGAGTCGGTAGATTGGCAGATAGAGCACGGCATGGTCTTTCTCCGTCAGGGTATGCTCCACTTCACCGATGGTTCTTCCATTCATGAGCTTGTGATAAGCCGCCTTGTTGTGCCAGGAGGTACAGACGCCCGTAATCAGGAGCGCCAGACAGAGGATACCGAAGGTGGCTGGCATGGCAGCCGTCATACGGGGAATGGCCATCAACCGTTTTTTGAGCGAAGCCAATTCGAGTACGGTGATGAGGAAGACGTAAACCTTGATGAGCTGTTTGCGGAAGAGGGCGATGAGTATCTGGATGAGTGCCAGGAGCAAAATCCAGCCCACACTACTGAATATCACCTCAGTAGAGATGAGCGCCGAGAGGAAACTGCTTGCCTCTGAACTGTTGGTCTCGCCCACCAGCATCAGCATAGAAGGATTGAGCGTGGCACCGAAATTCACGAAGCAATAGGCGTCGGCGGCAGCGACGCTATATAATATAAGGTATAGCACGCCACGTAAGCCCAAACGCACCTTCCTAGGGAAGATGGCGAGGATGGCACACAAGATGTAGAGGTCGGTAAAGAGTTCCAGGAACAGATTACCATACAAAGACCCCTTGGCTGGTGTGGTCACGATAGAACTGATCATGCCTAATAAGTACATGAACACAAAGAAGTTCGCATTCCTGCGAATAGGAGCCGAAACTAAGCTCAGGCACTTCTTGATAATTTCTTTCCAACCCATATCTTTCTATTTGTTGTTAAATGTGATTTAATGGAGTGTTTAAGGAGTTTAGAGGGAAATTGAGAGAGGGCTGTAGTTTTTGATAGCCAGCTTCTCGATGCATGGAGGAACCATTCCTTCGATGCTCTTTCCTTCTTTGATGTGTTGTCTTATCTCCGTGCTGCTGATGTTGAGCAGGGGAGTCTCTACGATGGTTACACCTGCCGGAACCTCACCGATGCTGGAGCCTTGGCGAGGATAAACCACGATGGGGTAGTGGGCGAGGATGTCGTCATGGTGATACCACTTGTCGAATGCCGCCCAGTTATCGCCGCCAATCAGCAGGGTGAACTCTATTTCCGGATAATCCTTGCTGATGGCCTGCAGCGTGTGCCAGGTATAGGAAGGCTTGGGCAGGCGGAACTCATAGTCGCATGCCTTCAGCTGAGGCTCCTTCTCCAAAGCCTTCTCTACCATTTCCAGGCGCAGGTGGTCATCGAGCAAGTCGGTGGCTGTCTTCTTGAATGGGTTCATGGGTGAAACCATAAACCACACCTCGTCCAACCCCGCCTTCTCGCAAAGGCTTTTAGCCAATGCGATGTGGCCGGTATGGATAGGATTGAAGCTTCCGCCAAAGATTCCTACCTTTTTCATTTTAATGATTCACTTTGATGATTCACTTTTCAATTATTCGCTCAAAAAGTCCTTTACTAGCTGGTAAACTTCCTGCTGGGCTTTCTCCAGGTCGTCGTTTACAACCACGTGGTCAAACTGAGGAGCGAAGGTCAGCTCGAAGCTAGCCTTGGCAAGGCGCTGCTCGATAACTTCAGGCGCATCGGTATTGCGACCTACCAGACGGCGACGCAACTCCTCTACCGAAGGAGGCTGCACGAAGATGCTCAAGGCACGTTCGCCATAGAATTTCTTGATGTTGACGCCACCTTTTACATCCACGTCGAAAATCACCGACTCGCCATTGGCAAGCTGGTTCTCTACCTGCGACTTCAAGGTGCCGTAGAATCGGTCCTGGTAAACTTCCTCATACTCCAGGAACTCGTCGGCCTCAATCTTTGCCTTGAATTCCTCTGGCGAGAGGAAGAAATATTCCACACCATTCTGTTCTGTACCGCGAGGAGCACGAGAGGTGCAACTGATAGAGAAGGCCAGCTTCAGCTCAGGATGTTCCTGCATCAGCCAGTTAACGATGGTACTCTTGCCGCTGCCCGATGGGGCACTGAAAATTAATAATCCGTTCTTCATTTTACTTTCCAATTAAAGTGCATTCAGCACTTGTTCCTTAATCTGTTCCAATTCGTCCTTCATCTTCACCACGATGTTCTGCATTTCAGCCTGGTTGCTCTTGGAACCGGTGGTGTTGATTTCGCGTCCCATCTCCTGAGCGATGAAGCCGAGTTTCTTGCCCACGCCGTGACCTTCCTCGTTCATTGTCTCACGGAAATATTTCAGGTGGTTGGCAAGGCGCTGCTTCTCCTCGCTGATGTCGAGCTTCTCGATGTAGTAGATAAGCTCCTGCTCCAGGCGGTTCTTGTCGTACTCCACATTCGGAATCTGCTGCAAGCCACTCACGATGTTCTGCTTGATCTTTTCAACACGAGCCTTCTCGTAAGGTTCGATGCTGGCAAGCAGAGCCTGAATGTTATCCACTTTCTCGGTGAATTTCTTCTGGAGAGCGGCTCCTTCCTGCTGGCGGAAGGCGATGAGATGGTTCACAGCCTCGCAAATTGCAGCTTTTGCCACTTCCCACTCCTCGTCGGTCAGTTCTTCCACGTCAGTCTTCGTTGTTACATCAGGAAGACGCAACAAAGTGCTGTACCAATCTGTTGGCTCAGGAATACCGGTTTCAGCAGAAATCTTCTTGATTTGCTGATAATAATTCTGAACAAGTTCTGCGTTGATAGGGGTAGCGTCTGTAGCTGCATCCTTTTCAACCCAGATAGAGAAGTCTATCTTGCCTCTTTCCAGAGACTTAGCGATATACTGACGAATCTCCATCTCCTTCTCTCTGTAGAGAGGAGCAATGCGTGTAGAGAGGTCCAGATTCTTACTGTTTAATGACTTTATCTCTACATTAATCTTCTTTGTTTTAAAGGCCGCGGTAGCTT
>ERZ1031911.165-NODE-165-length-10442-cov-5.869741_pt1 | contig 10442 bp, 9 predicted proteins | sample MGYA00518167_ERZ1031911 | MGnify/ENA primary metagenome ERZ1031911 (study PRJEB33719, sample SAMN04261271) | wastewater metagenome | biome: rural village; feature: human; material: feces | host: Homo sapiens | place: El Salvador | collected 2014-01-14 ... | reverse complement strand
AACCAGTGACACGAGGATTTTCAGTCCTCTGCTCTACCAACTGAGCTATCTGGGCCCGCGACTTAATCCTTCTTGCAATCTGTATTTCATGACTGCTCTGCGTCACAACAATCGTAGTTTACATAAATTCCGATCAAATGTCAAGTGGTTAATAGAAAAAAAATTAAATTTTTGCAATTATTCCTCTATCTCCTACAAATGTTTCGGTTATTACTCCCCTTGTTGGCCGTACCATTGTAACAACAGCTCCACTACCCGGTTGTAGCTGATCATGCCGTCCGACACTCCATTCAGCTTCAGCGAAGCATCCGTCAGAGTATCTGTGACACTGTCCACGGTCTCCGTGTCCACTACCGCTTTCCCGTTGATCCTCTCCCATTCCGCCTCTGTGACGAAGATATTGTCCTCCCGCACCTGCTGCAATACCTGCAGCGGATGCACTGCCTCCCTGGCTGCCGCATAGCTCTCAGGATCCGCCAGTCTCGTCTTGTACAGATCATTCGCCACATAATTCAGGACGCTTAAATATCCCGAGTACTGAAATGCCGCATCATCCGATTCCACACAGGCGAGAAACGCAATAAAATTCGCCTCATCCTCATAGATATATCCCCGGATATGCGCCAGTTCATGGCACATAGTCGCCGGCTTCTTCATGATTCCCATGACATCGTTATAATTTGCTTCCATGGAAAACGGGAAATAGTACCCGCACATATACATCTGACACATAAAATCCGAGAAAAACATAGCCTTCGGTCTCGGATAATAACCATCCAGCTGGGCATAGCTTTTCCCAAGGTTCTGCATCGCATCGATGGCTTTCCCTGCCATATCCACCGCATTCCCCTTGCTGTCCACACCTCCGGAATATACCACGGCACCGCTGTCATCCCGCTCCATCTCCATACTCAGTGCATTGCAATGGGACACGATATCGTTATAAATCCTGAGCAACTCCTCTGTCCGCTCCTGCAGCGTCACATCCTGCTGCCCCTCTTCCTCTCCGAAATACTTTTCCGAAAAGGTAGAACCATGATAGATCATCGTACAATTCAAAGTCATGATTGCAAACACGAATAGCAGCACCCAGGCAAAAAACCGAAAATACCTCTTAACACCGCGACAATACTTTGCCGAATGCCTGCATCCCGGAAAGATCATACTCATCCCCAGCAGAACCGCTGATATTACAACAGCGATCCCCGCCACGATCATCCATTCTCCCACAGAAAACGGGAATCTTCCCGTGATCCTGCCATAGGTATTGACCCAGATGGGGAAAATATAAGCAATATAAGCATCGCTGAAGCTTCTGCTGTTCCAGGCAATGACCTGAAGCAGCAAAAGTACTACAACGATGCTTATATATATCAGACGACTCTTCTTAACTTTTTTCTTACTCTCCATGGTGCTCCTTAGATAGCATTTTTTCCCACTTTGATCCGCGTCTTCTTCCAGATACCACAGCGGTACAGAACATACAGGATCAGGGAAGAGATACCGTTACTGATCACCACGGAATACCAGACACTGCGCACGCCCATATGCAGAATGCTCTCGCAGAACCACAGCGTCAGGAAACGGAATACCCACAGTCTCGTCACATCGATCGCCATGGTCACTTCCGTATGTCCGGTTCCCTGGAACAGCCCGGAGGTCGTATTATATACTCCGTTGGTAAAGCACCACAGTGCCATCACGCTTAAAAAGTCTGCTGCCATTCCCACGACCTCTGCATCTTTGGAGAAAATACTGACGATCGCCGTGGAGATCATATCTCTTGATAAGATCATACCACCAATGAACAAAAATACAACCGATATCCACATCGAAAAGCGATATCCCTGCTCTGCACGCTCCGGTTGTTTTGCTCCCATATTCTGTCCCACGATCGTCGCAGTCGCTGAGCCGATGGCATTGGAGGGCAGAGTGATCAGACCATTGACCTTGTTGCCGATACCGTAAGCTGCCATCGCCTCCGTTCCATAGACAAATACATTTTTACTCATGAGCAGGAATCCGAGCTGCATGGTGCTGCCTCCGATAGCGGTAGGCAGTCCAACCTTCAGGATCATGCCCAGTTTTTCTCTCTGCAGCTGCATATACCTGCGATTCAGGCAGATGTCATTTTCCGGTCTGCACAAAAGTATAAATGCCACCGTAGCAGGCACTGCTTTTGCCAAAAGTGTTGCCAGCGCTGCTCCAGCTGTTCCCATATCCAGAATGATCATAAAAAACGGATCCAGGAACAGATTCAGCGTAATGCCTCCCAGGTTCAAAAACATCGGACGCACCGTATCTCCCTGTGCCTGATGCACCGCGGAAAAAATATTTACCATATATAAAAAGGGCATATCCCAGATAACTACCCGCAGATAGACTCTCGCATAATATGCCGTGCCTCCGTCAGCACCCAGCCAGTTCACGATCGCCGGAGTCCCCAGAAAACATAACGCTGCACAGACTACCGCAAACCCCATGGCACAGATGAATATCTGATTCGCCATGGATCTGGCATCCTCTTTTTCCCCCGCACCGATATACTGTGCAATGAGAACTGCTCCTGCCACCGTGATCCCGCTGCCGAAATTCGTGATGATATTCTGCATCGGTGTTACCAGATTGATCGCCGCCAGCTGCTCCGTGCCGATCTTCCCCAGCCAGTAAGTATCTGTCAGATTATACATGGTCTGTAAAAAGCTGTTGATCACCACAGGGATCGCCAGAGATAATATTGCATGGATCAGATTCCCATGCAGTATCAGATCCGGATTATATTTTTTCGCAGTCTTCATTGCCTTCACTCCTAAACATTTTTACTATGCTTTATTATAAGGCAAGTTTTCAGTGATATCCATGAGGTTTTTAGGGTTATTGTGAATAAAACGCTTATTTTTTGTCATAGATATTCATCAAATTAAACATGGAAGAGCTTATCAAGTTGCATTATCGCACAAAAAATCCCTCCCGCGGTGATAGCACCACGGAAGGGATCTTATTACTTTTATCATAATGACTGTATTTATTTGATCACAACATTGTTCCAGCCATCGGAAGGAACCAGAGAGATGTATGTCTTACCGGTATTAACCTCGATCTCTTCGCCGGTCTTCGCATCATAATAATGTGTGATCGCATTCTCGGAAGACTTGGTCCAGTTCACTTCGATCGCCTTACCTTCGGTGATATAGTAACCGGAACGTCCGGAATCGATCGCATTGTAGATCAGGTAACCTTCACCCAGATCTGCAAAAGTGGTATTCTGCAGGATAACGTTCTCAAAGGTCAGCTGCTCGCCGCTTGCTGCATCCTTGTGCGCAGAACCATACTCATAATAATCATAGGTTCCGGTCTCTTCGTTGTACTTCAGAGTAGAACCATTATGCTTAAAGGGAAGCTCAATAGTGGTTGCACTGATCGCATCATTTCTGTCAGCAAAGGTAACCTCTGCATCTGCGAACTTGAAGTGAGGTCCCTGATAATAGTCATTGTAAGTCGTGGTATATCTGGAGCTCTCAAAACGCTGCTTCAGACCATCATAGGTCTTGCCCTTCTGGGTATTGGTGTACTTATCGTAAGTGATATACTCGGTGAACTCTGCTGCCTTACCGTTGCTGTAACGGGCAAAGCCGCCGCTGAAGTTCGCGGAATAATCCTTTGCCACCCAGTCATTGATGAAGAAGGGGCCACCATCATGACACAGAACTGCGTTCCACTCTGCTGCCAGCATGAAGTTGGTAGGGCGGGCACTACGAATACTGCCCAGCTGCTCGATCTTATCCCAATCCTTTACCACTACCATGAAACGTGTAATTCTGTCATTCAGGGTACTGTTCATGATCTCATATACTACATCTGCATCTGCCACACCGAAATGAGGAAGTGCGGTCTTCTCGTTATCTACCATTACGGCGATGGGACGCTGATCCTTCAGGCTCTCATCGATCCATTCATTGGTAAGCTCACTGCGGTACATACCGTCATGATTCTCATTGACTTCCTCTGTTGCACCGGGCTGTTCAACCTCCTGGACATCAGTAGCAATAGGCTCTGCTTCCACAGTCTGGATAGGGGAAGAAATAGGTTCTGTGTTTCCACATCCTGTCAGAACACCTACTGCAATCAAAATTGCTGCAAGTACTTTCTTTTTCATGAATGCTTCCTTTCATCTGTTTGTTCTAACCGGTCATCCGACCGACACTCTAAAATACATTGTATCTCGAAAGCCTTATGTTTGTCCATTCAAATTTCTTAAGATTTTCTTATTCTTTTTCGGTTGATTTCTCGCGCAGCACTTCTTCAAACCGATCGATAGGTACCGGTTTGGAATAGTAATATCCCTGCTGCCAGGTAGATCCAAACTGCTCGATATAGTCGCTGACTTCCTTATTCTCAATACCCTCAATGCAGGTCTCGGTGTTAGTCCTCCTGGCATAATCCACGATAGACTGCACCATGGCCTGATTCTGAGGTTTTTGCTTAATATCACGGATGAAGCTCATATCTACCTTCAGTTCGTCAAAAGGAAGCTCCAGCGCCAGACTTAAGGAACTGTTGCCTGTTCCGAAGTCATCCAGTGCGATCTTGATCCCCTGGGAATGGAAAAATTCTACCTCTCCGCGCAGGAAATGAATATCCAGATCTCTGCATCGCTCTGTCAATTCGAGGCAAAGCTCCTCCGGCTTCGCACCGGTCTCCTTTAAAATATTCATGACAGCACTGCGGAACTCTCTGCGCTCCAGCTGTGCCGCCGCCACATTGACATTAACGAAAAAGCCTTCCGTCTCCTTGCGTAGCTTCTGTACATCCGTAAGTGCTGTCCGCAGGATCCAGTTCCCCAGATCAAAAATACAGGGATCCTGTTCCAGCCATTCCATGAACACACCGGGAGACACCATCCCGTAAGGCTCCAGTTCCCAGCGGAGCAACGCTTCCATTCCCCGGATCTTGCCGGTCTTCGTATCGGCAATCGGCTGATAGAACATCCGAAAACCTTCAAAGTTATGCGTAGCACACTGATGGATCACCCCGATCAGTTCAAACTGGTTCTCGTCACTGCCACAGACCTCATCATTAAAAATCACCAGCTCTCCATGATGCTCAAGCCGGGAATGGTTCAACGCGTAAGTCAGGCGGCTGCGGACCGCATTTGTCTCCTTCATATAAGGTTCCATAAAGATTGCGCCGGCAGATACCTTCAGAGGGATCTTTTTCCCCTCTACCTCTGTATTCTCAAAAGCTTCTACAATCTCATCGTATATCTGCTGCAGTTGCGCTTTGGATACCTTTTTAAAACTGATCACAAACTTCGCACCGGAGAGCCGGTATACATATCCTTTTCCCTTTAACAGGCGCAACAGCTCCTGTGCCGCACAGTTCAGAATCTTATCTGAAAAAGCAGCACCGTACATAACATTGATATGGCTGAACTGATCCAGTCCGATCTTCAGCAGTGCCCCCTGTCCGCTTTCCTCCAGGAATTCCATGATCTCCCGGTCCAGCGCCGGTTCCGTATGCAATCCGGTGGTCGCATCCACCTCGTCGGAAATACCGTAGTTGTTATATCGTATTACGATCACAAAAGGCTTTCCATCCTTATCATTCAGCATTTTCGCCCTGGCACTGATCCGGTTGTAGGTGCTTCCGTCACGCACCCGGTATTCCCAGGGCTCGTCCATATTTTTCCCGGCAACTCTCTCCTGGAAGCCTCTCCGGAAATCCTCCAGATCATCCGGATGAATCGATCTTTTTGATTTTTCCTGCCCGCGAATGGTATAGTTCTCCTGCATACCAAAATATTCCATCGCCTTCTCGGACCACCATGTCACGCCGTTCCGCAGATTGGTTATGGATATGTAGGATTTTTTCGCCAGGGAAGTAATGGCTTTTACAATATCCGGGAACAGGATGTCCACTTCCTCCCAGAATTTCTGTTCATCATATTTATTGATACTCATGTCTCCTCCCGGCACTTTCTTCTGTATGCCCACAGTCTCTTAATAGCATCCCTATTATGAATTATAACATATCGAAATGATGTTTACGATAGGATAATGAATATAAATTTTTTATGAAATAAAATATCTTATGATTGACTTCGAAAACTATCTGTAATACTATGCAATATAGCATTTATTTCAAATTTGAAATATTCATTTTTGTAAAAGGAGCCTTCGAATGAATACCGATATCGAATTCGTACAAAAATTCAATCTGGCTTACAACGCCATGTGCAAGCCTCTGTGCCAGCAGTTAAAGCTGCCACAGACAGCTTTTGATATTCTCATGTTCTTCGGCAACAATCCAGAATATCACACTGCCAGTGATGTCGTGGAGATCCGCCGGATCAAGGCGAACCTGGTGTCCGTCAATGTGGACAAGCTGGTGCGTGAGGGATATCTGGAACGCAGAGAAGCTCCGGACGATCGCCGGAAGACTCTGTTGTTCTGCACGGAGAAAGCTCAGGATGTCATCGAAAAAGGCCGCATGATACAGAGTATTTTCAAAGATACTCTGCTCGACGGCACCGATGAGGCAAGCAAAGAGATCTTTTTCCACATGCTTCATGTCATGGAAGAAAATATGGACAATATCCTGAAAGGAGCTAAATAAATGCAGATTTTAATCACAATTCTTGTCACTTTTTTCGCCGGCATGGGGGCCGGCCTGGGCACCGGTTTCGCCGGAATGAGCGCTGCTGCCGTCATCAGTCCCATGTTGATCACTTTCCTCGGCATGGATCCCTATATGGCTGTGGGTATCGCCCTGTCTTCGGATGTCCTCGCCAGCGCAATATCTGCCTATACTTATGCAAAGAACAAAAATATTGATATCAAAAACGGTCTGATCATGATGGGAAGTGTGCTGGTATTCACCGTCGTAGGCAGCTACGTATCCAGCCTGGTGCCTTCCGCTACCATGGGAAATTTCTCCGTGTTCATGACTTTCCTGTTAGGTATCAAATTCATCGTCCGTCCCGTAATGACCACCAAGGAAGCCATGCAGGGTGTCTCCGCGAAGAAAAGAGCCATCCAGTCTCTGGTATGCGGTATGCTGATCGGCTTCATCTGTGGCTTCATCGGTGCCGGTGGCGGTATGATGATGCTGTTGATCCTGACCTCTGTCCTGGGTTATGAACTGAAGACCGCTGTAGGAACCAGCGTCTTCATCATGGCATTTACCGCATTTACCGGTGCTGCCTCCCATTTTGCCATCGGCGGTATGCCTGACTGGACGGTATGGATCCTGTGTGTTGTATTTACCCTGATCTGGGCACGGATCGCTGCACTGTTCGCCAACAAGGCAACCCCCAAGACCCTGAACCGCGTCACCGGTGTGATCCTGGTGGTGCTGGGCATTGCAGTTATGTGTTTTAACCTGCTAGCCTAACGGATTTCCTATCCCTTGTGTATTTTTCGGCGGAGTGATCGTTGCATTGCTCCGCTGATTTTCTATGATCCTGCGGATTTCCGACAGATCCCTGGCAAAATAAATGCCTTCCTGTCTCTCCGGGGAGGACAATCCCATCTCCGTCATATGTGATAACAGTGCTTTCAGGCTATCATAATAGCCGTTCAGGTTATAGAGGATGCAGGGCGCATCCAGATGCTTTAGTGACACCTTAGACATCACTTCGGCGATCTCTTCCAGCGTTCCGGTTCCGCCGGGAAAAGCAATAAATGCATCTCCCAGTTCGATCATTTTCGTCTTGCGTTCTGTCATGTCCTTCGTGACGATCAGCTCCGTAATGGCATCATACTGGTATTCCATATCAATGAAAAACTGCGGTTCCACGCCGATCACCTCTCCGCCTGCCTGTAATACGCTCTCCGCGATCTCTCCCATGAGACCGGATTTGGATCCGCCGTATACCAGACGGTTACCGCTTTCACCGATCCAGGTTCCCAGCTCACGCACCGTTTTTCTCAGAGAAGGATCATTTCCTTCATTTGCCCCCAGATATACCGTAATGTTCATCGTATTTCCCTCCTGCTTCCAAGTATAAGGTCTTTCCTTTCTTTTGGCAAGACAGGAGCTACCGGCACGAATGTGAATGACGTATCGGTTGCGTTAATTCAGGCATAGGACACCTGCTGTCTGGATTCTGCCTTTACATAAGCAATAAATTCTTCCGCCACATGGGACAGGGTATGACTTTTATTCCAGATCAGGGCATACGATGCGTAGGCATCGGGATGATTTATCTTCCGGACGCAGACATCCTTGTCCCTAATCAGGGATGAGATAGATGCCGGGTAGATTGAGATGCCGACTCCGTGTAGGCTCAGTTCATAGGCATTCATCATATGTGCGATGCGCCCCCGAATCACGGGCGCATGTCCTGTTCCCTCGAACCATTTGTCGATCTCGCCCTTACGGGACTCCCGGGAGGGGATCAACAGGTCGTAGGGTAACAGTTCCGAAGGCTTCACCGGGTCATTTTCCTCCGCGTACAGCGGATGTCCCTTGGGAATTACCGCTACCCAGGGTTCTTCATAGACCGGCAGGACCTCGAATTCCTCCGTATTATAGGGCGCCGTGATCATGGCAATCTCACACAATCCCTTCGTCACACGATTGTTCACATCATCCGTATTTCCATTCCACAGATTGTACTGTACATGGGGATGTTTCTGTCCAAATCCGGCGATCCATTCCGCGAAAAGCCGGGGACCACAGCCCTCTACCGAAGCAATGTATAACGTTCCCTGCAATCCTTCCTTGCGCTCTCTGACATCCTCCTCCGACCGGTTCACCAGGTCCAGGATCTGATTCGCATATTGCAGGAAAAGCTCGCCCTCTTCTGTCAGGGTCACCTTATGGGGCGTCCGCAGGAACAATGTCGTCCCCAGTTCCGCCTCCAGATCCTGGATCTGACGGCTTAGGGGCGGCTGCGCGATCGCCAGCTGCTCCGCGGCTTTCGTGAAACTTTTCTCTTCCGCCACTGCCTTGAAATATCGAATATGACGTAGTTCCATACTTTCCTGCTTCTCCTTCCCTTCACGCTCATCGCTATACCTTTTAGGTATTATTACACTTCTATTATATGTATTTCACATTATAAGCGCAATATGGTAAATTATAATCATCAAAAGGAAGTCAGGCCTGACCCCTTAAGCGTAACAACAAAGTCAACAGTTCATTTGTCTTGGAAAGGTTAAGGGTGAATATTATGAAGAAGATTATGGAAAGAGTTTCTGAATTTTTTGATGAATACTACAAGAGCTTCGCTGAGAAGTTCTAATCGGAGTGTGTCTCTCACACTTACATACACAGAAGAAAACAGCAGATCTGGCGGGATCTGCTGTTTTTTCTCATTAATTAAGTATGCTGGTGGCCGGACTTGAACAAAGTCCCTATACCCGCAAACCCGCATAGAAAGGAGCTTGCCGGAGTACTGACTTGGGTGTGTAAACAGAGTGTAAAACTGGAATTTTTGTTATTCTACGATACCTTCAATATAGCTGTAATCAATATTTCCCTTTGTAACAGAATAGAAAAATGGATCTTTTCTAATTGTATCATCTGAATTGATAATAAAATTATTCCAATCGCCTGCCTCGTTGCCATCAGACAAATAAATAGTAACTTTAAAACTATATCCCATATAACCCAAAGATGGCTTTGACCGCTTTACTTCGACACCATTCAAATTTTCGACAATATGCTGAATCTGCTCTTTGTCGGTAATATGTGTTGCGTTTCCGCTATTGCCATTGAAAACAACTATTTCCATGACCTCATTAGGGTCTAAGTCCATCAAGTCGAGTGGAATATTAAACCATACAACAATGCCCATCAAAAGAATTATCACAACAGACAGCAATATGATGATTTTCTTTTTCATATCAGCTCACCTCCTTTGTCAACTTTCGATTTGTATAACAGTAGTCTAACACATGTTGATAAAAAATACTATGTACAAACTAATGTCCGTGATTTACTTTCCATAAAAAATTCCTTTCAAAAATAAATTATATTTTCTATATCTTAGTGTTTGAAAAACAGCTTCATAGACGTTGATTAATGCTTGTACTCATTACCTTAAAACCACAACCTCTTGATGCAGACACGTAAAAATATTTATAGGCACAAGAGAAAACCAAGCTTTCTGTATCACAAAAATAGGAAGTATCCAGAGTTGGACACTTCCTAAAAATATTGGGTATGCTGTTTATGCTATTCATGCAATTTATACAAAGAGGTGGGGTGGGAACACAATTCCGAAAAGGGACTAATGTTTCTTCAGAAAAAGGAAATAGTACATCGGTCAATCAAACCGATAATATAATAATTACACCATGTCTTTGCCAAAGATGCGGTGCCGAGTTCGGAATTAAGATTCATAAGGGCTGTCTACTCGATTATAACTACGTTTGTCCAAAATATTCGCTGAGATCGGAAGAGCGGTTCAGCAGGAATGCCGAGACCGATGTCGT
>ERZ1031911.156-NODE-156-length-10752-cov-5.325325_pt1 | contig 10752 bp, 9 predicted proteins | sample MGYA00518167_ERZ1031911 | MGnify/ENA primary metagenome ERZ1031911 (study PRJEB33719, sample SAMN04261271) | wastewater metagenome | biome: rural village; feature: human; material: feces | host: Homo sapiens | place: El Salvador | collected 2014-01-14 ... | reverse complement strand
GTGGAAAAGGTATCCTCGATCACCCGCAGGATACGACACTCCAGCACATTAGTTGCCTCCATTACCGGAACGACCTGAAAATAGTGTGCCCGGAATGCCGCATATTTGTAGCTGCCTTTCTTGTGCGGCGCAGACAGGCGGATTCCCCAGTCTGCTGCCACATATCCGCTATCAGATTCAGCCTGCAGCATCGAGACATTTTTGCATCCGGTCAGAAGTGTTGCCGCCAGAGACGCCGGATTCTGAAAAAGCTCCTCTTTCGGCTGCACATCCAGGAGCTGTCCGTCTTCCATGACTGCGATGCGATCCGTCATACGATAGGCCTCGTTCCGGTCATGGGATACGAACAGTACTGTCTTCCCATAATCTTCCATAACCTTCATCAGTTCCCGCTCCAACTGCATCTTCAGATAATTGTCCAGTGCTGTAAAGGGCTCATCTAACATCAGTATCTCCGGTTCCCCTGCTAACATCCTTGCCATGGCGGTACGCTGCTTCTGTCCACCGGACAACTGCGCCGGATACAGCTGCTCCTTACCTTCCAGGAAAAAGCGTTTCACATACTCCGATGCTTTCTTCCTGTCACCTGCGCCGCACAGGATATTCTGCAGCACCGTCATATTCGGGAAAAGGGCATAATCCTGAAATAAATATCCTACTCTCCTCTTCTGTACCGGCAGATGGATCCGTTTCTCCGAATCGAAAAACACTTTATCATCCAGCCGGATCACACCTTTATCCGGCTTTTCGATTCCAGCGATGCATTTGAGTGTCATGCTCTTGCCGCAGCCGGAAGCACCTAACAGCCCCAATACCTCTTTTTCTGCGGTAAACTTTACTTTCAGTAGAAAGTCACCACATTTTTTCTCAATATCCACATACAAAGCCATTATCTTTTCCCACCGCCTCTCCGCTCCTGATAACCCATCCAGTAATTCATCAGGAAAATGGTGAAAAAGGAAATTCCCATGATAATAGCTACCCAGTAATAGGCCAGACTGCGGTCACCGCTCTGCACTGCCGTGTAGATTGCCACCGACATGGTCTGTGTCCTTCCGGGGATATTTCCGGCTAACATGATCGTCGCACCGAATTCCCCCATAGCCCTGGCAAATGCCAGAATCGTGGCAGCTGCCACACCGGGCCATGCCGCCGGCAGCTGAATCCGAAAAAAAATTTTTGTCACCGACATTCCCAGCGTCCGTGCAGCATAGATCAGATTCACATCCACCTGCTCCAGCGCGCCGCGGGCTGTCCGGTACATGATGGGAAAAGATACCACCACTGCCGCGATCACCGCCCCCTGCCAGGTGAACAGCACACTGATTCCCATTTTTAAGAGCAGCCCGCCTAACAGACTGTTTTTCCCGAAAATGATCAACAGGAAAAATCCGACTACCGTAGGAGGCAATACCATCGGCAGAGAGAAAATGCCGTCAATCAGTGCCTTGCCCGCTCTTAAGGAGAGGACCAGTCTTGCAGAAAGCAGACCTAAAAAAAACGTAAATACCGTCGCACATACTGCGACCTTCAGGGAGATCCATAAGGGTGAAAAATCCATTTCTGCTCCTATTCTGCCGCAGAGAATCCGTAGCCTTCGAATTTCTGCATGGTATGATCGGTCTGCAGATATGCAAGGAACTCTGCCGCCGCATCTGCGTGTTCACTCGCCTTCACGATTCCCACCGGATAGATCACCTGTTTACAGGAACCTACGGGAGCCTCGCAGACGATCTGGATGTTCTCGCCCACATAAGCATCTGTTGCATATACCACACCACAGTCCACAGCACCGGTTTCTACCCAGGAGAGTACCGTGCGGACATCGGAGCCGTAGTTTGCCTTTGTCTTTATCATATCCAGAATTCCCAGAGAGGTGAAAATCTCCTCGGAGTACTGACCTACCGGCACACTGCCCGGCTCTCCCAGACCGATCATGCCGACTTTATCTGTTGCCACATCTTCGAAAGAGGTAATGTCCTTATCACTGCCTTCCGGAACGATCAGAACTACTTTATTTTCCAACAGCTTCACAATAGAATCCGAGTCCATCAGTCTTTCTTCATCCAATGCTTTCATCTGCTTGGTAGCTGCGGAGAAAAACAGATCTGCCGGAGCGCCTTCCTCGATCTGTGTCTGTAAGGCACCGGATGCTCCATAAGAAAAATGCAGTGTCACATTGGGGTGTGCTGCTTCATACTCTGTCTTGATCTCGTTGCATACATCCGTCAGGGAAGCTGCCGCTAAAATCGTCAATTCCACTGCTTCACCGTTCTCCGTATCCTGCGCCATGCTGCCTGTTTCCACATCTGCCTGAACATTTGTTGCGGAAGCAGCCCCCCCGGTATCTACTGCATTCTTCGTTTCAGATCCACATCCTGCAAGCAGCATTGCTGCCAGGATCGTTGTCATTACTGCTGTCATTTTTTTATTATATTTTTTCATAATATTCTGTTCTTTGAAAATGTCCGCTCTTGCCACCCATCTTTTCCTCCAGATGGATCTCTCCCATTTCCATGCCGCGGTCCATTGCCTTGCACATATCATAGATGGTAAGCAGTGCCACGTTCACCCCGGTCAGTGCCTCCATCTCCACGCCGGTACGCCCGGATAATTTTGCTGTACAGCAACACCGTATCGTGCAGGTCTCCTCTTCCATAACAAAATCTATGGTGACCTTTGTCAGCATCAGTGGATGACACAGAGGGATCAGCTCCCAGGTCCGTTTGGCCGCCATGATCCCTGCGATCCGCGCAGTTCCCAGAACATCTCCCTTTTTCGCCGTACCGTCCTTCACCGCGTCAAATACTTCACGGCTCACCCGGATACAGCCACTTGCTGTGGCACATCTCTCTGTAATATTCTTGTCTGTTACATCTACCATGATGGCATTTCCCTGCGCATCAAAATGAGTAAAGCCTGACATTTTCGTTTCCTTTCTGTTGTTTACTGCTTCCCAAAACCGCAATTGGGGAAGTGACATACCTCACAGTTCAGGCACAATCCACCCTCTCCGTAGCTGTCCAGATCAGCTTTCGTCAATCGTTCTCCTGCCAGTACTCTCGGCAGTACCAGGTCAAATACCGTGCGTCCCGCATACATCACACAGCCCGGCAGTCCCAGCACCGGGATCTCTCCCAGATAAGATAACAGGAACATGGCTCCGGGAAGCACCGGTGCCCCATAAGACACAATATCCGCTCCCGTAGCTTTGATCGCTCCCGGTGTCCTGTCATCCGGATCCACGCTCATGCCGCCGGTACACAGCACCATGTCTGCGCCCTGACGGACAAACTTAAGAATCGCTGCCGAAATATCCTCCTGGCAGTCATCCAGGATCACCTGTCCCATCACTTCCGTATCATATGCCGCAAGCTTTGCCCGGATGGCAGGTCCGAAAGCATCCTGTATCCTGCCTTTAAATACTTCACTGCCGGTGGTGACGATCCCTACCTTTTTATGGGACATGGGCAGGATCTTAAGAAGCGGTTCCCCACCGGCTGCTTCCTTTGCCCGGTTCATTTTTTCCTCTTTGATCACCAGTGGGATAATGCGCGTGGCTGCCAGCCTGTCTCCTGCTTTCACCGGAAAATTGCCGTGAATGGTGGCGATCATCATCTCTCCCAGTCCGTTCACCGCACGTAATTTTTCGGAATTGATCTTGAGCAATCCGTCTGCTGCTGCCCGGATCTCGATCTTGCCTTCCTTCGGTTCACTGGCAGTCATATTGTCATTGATGCACAGATCCCGTAAAATTACCGCCGCCTCGTCCTCATGCAGGATACCCTCTTTTTTCTCCCACACATAGAGATGTTCCTTACCCACAGATAACAATACGGGAATATCCTCTTTCGTGACAATATGCCCCTTACGGAACACGGCATCCTTCACTACTCCCGGAATGATCTGGGTAATATCATGGCACAGCACCTGTCCCACTGCATCTTCTGTTCTGATCAGTTTCATCGTAATCTCCCTGATATACCAAAGTATCCTAAAATACAGGTATAAATGCCTGCTATATCATTCATGTCATACACAGGACAGTTCACCGCATCCTGCGTCACTACATCGGTTGCAACCGCGATCAGATGCTCTGTGGCACATACTGTATGCTCCGACACCGCTCTCCGTACCACTTCAACCTTCGGATACGCGGAATCCTTCAATCCCTCCAGGATCAGAACATCCACATCCCCGCAGGCAGCTATCATATCCTCCGCGGTCACTTTTCCCTTACGGTTCACAGAGGACTGCGTGTCGGAATAAATAGCACTGATCCTGGCCCCTGCCTCCGTAAAACGGTACGTGTCCGTTCCTTCCTGATCCATGGCGTACTCATGCCCGTCGTGTTTGATCACACCTACGCGGTATCCGTCCCGGATGAACTCGTTGATCAGCTTAATGATCAGTCCGGTCTTGCCGCTGTCCTTGATGCCGCTGACGCAGAAGATAAGCGGCAGGCTTAAACTTTCGAATTCTTCTCTGGTATTGATATTGCGCAGCTGCTTTTTATCAAAACAGCTGCTCTCCAGACGGATGTATTTGGTCCGCACCCTGCGCAGGATCTGCATCAGGCGATACTGCCCCTGTTCGATCAGTTCTTCTATCACCGGCAGTATTTTTTTCGAATAAATGGCACACAGCGGATGAATATGATCCTCATCCACCATGCAATAGCAGTCATAGTCCGAGGAAATAAATTCTGCCATATACCGCACCAGATCTCCCGTGATAAAGGGCATATCTCCGGCACAGACAAATACATAATCGCAAGATGTATGGATCAGGACCTGACGGATTCCTTCCATAGGTCCGATCTCCCTGTGCTCATCACAGGCAACGGGAAGCCCCAGATCCTCATATTCTCCAGGTATAGCAGCAGAAATACAGGGCTTCTCATCGAACCCCTGCAGCTCCTCACAGATTCTGTCTAAAAATCTGCGGTTCTGATATTCCATTAAGACCTTGTTCTGTCCCATCCGGCTGCTCTTGCCGCCGGCGAGGACCGCTGTACCAAGGGTAAATTTTTGCATTTCCTGCATGTTGATTTTCCTCCCGCGCAAGCACGTCGAAACGGTTTTTCCCGTCGTTGCCTTTCATGATACCATAAGGATTGCTCCGTGCAAGCACGTCGAAACTATTTGTCTTGTGACCTTTGTATCATTTAAAGTATTGGATCTTCACTTCATCTCCGGGGTGCAGTTCCCGCCCCGGTTCCATATCTATAAAGCAATTACAATCTCTCATGTTGGAAAGCACCGAAGACGCATGTACTGCTGTGGGCAGTGTCACTCTGCCTTCCTCCGCATATGCCCGTACAAAGCGTCTGAGCTTATTCACCTTCGGATAAGGGTCAGAAAGCACCGCTTGCGTTCGTCGCACCTTCAAGGATGCATTCTGTGTCAAATACGCTGCCAGTTCCCAAAAATAATACTCAAAATTGGCATACGCCGCATAAGGATTTCCCGACAGGCTTAAGATGGCTTTACCATCCAGGACACTGCCGATCGTCGGAGTTCCCGGCTGGATGTTGGCATGGGAAAATATTTTTTTCGCTCCCAGTTCTTCCAACACTTCCGGCAGCAGATCCTTTTTCCCCACAGACACACCACCGGTAGTGATCACAATATCCGCTGTTTTCAGGCACTGCTGTATTTTTTCCTTCAATAATTCTTTATCATCTCCGCAGATTTCCGTGAAAGGCACCTGTATTCCCTGTCTTTCCATGGAAGCCCGCAGCATATAAGCGATACTGTTATATATTTTCCCCGGTAAAAGTGGCGTTCCCGGTGCCATCAGTTCTGAACCTGTGGATAGAATACTGCACTTTATCCTCTCACAGACCGGCACCTTGTAAATGCCGAGACTTGCCAAAAGCCCCATATGGAGTGCACGCAGATGTGTCCCCCGTGCAAGGATCTGCTCACCCTCACGGATGTCCTCTCCCACACAGCAATAATTTGTTCCCGCTGTAATCTCCCGGTAGATCTGTACCTGTTTTTCGCCATAATCGGTATCTTCCTGTCTGATGACCGCATCGTATCCTTCCGGCACATAAGAACCGGTCATCACCCGTACTGCGCATCCCTCTTCATAAGGAATCTCTGCACAATCTCCGGCAAATAATTCTCCCACGATCTGCAACGTAACCGGATGTTCTCTGTCCGCACCCGACGTATCCTCCGCCCGTACGGCATAACCGTCCATGGCAGACTTCGGATAGGGAGGGATCATCATCTGCGCCACAATATCCTCACCGAGGATCCGGTCACAGGCATCCGTAAGTGCCACATATTCTGTTTTTTCTATAGGCTTTACCTCTGCCAGTAATGCCTCCAGACATTCTTCCAATTCTTTCATGTGCGGCTCCTCTCACTGTGTTTTATTCCGTGCTGTTCCACCGGAATGAAACAGGCTCCCTGTCCGTTCTCAGGATTATTTTCTTGCATCATGATAGATCTCTATCCGATCCGGCCAGGCTCTGCAGATCAGATTCAGCCGGTACTTTTTTGCAAGCTCTATTGCCTGATCTGTAGGTACTGCCTTGGACGCCAGCACCGGAATCCCGGCAGCGATCACCTTCTGTACCATGTCCGTAGGAACCCGCCCCGTAGTAAACAAAATGCACTCGGACAATTCCAGCTGTTCCAAAAGTGCATAGCCGATACATTTATCCAATGCGTTATGTCTTCCGATATCTTCCATGCGGCATACGCATTTGTCTCTTACTCCGAGATAACAGCTGTGGGTTCCTCCGGTCTGTCTGTGCAGCTCGCAGTCTCCGGCGAATTCTTCCGCTAGGGCAAATACCCACGCATTCTGCCATTCTGTCCCGGGTAATTCCCGTAACTGTCTTTTTCCGTTTTTTTCCAGAAAAGTAAGATTCCCGATGCAACAGGAAGCCTCTCTGTCTGTCGCTATCTGTCTGTCGCTTCCCCGTAAATTTTCCTGCAGAAAAACTCTCGCACTTCTACCGCTCTCGCAGATCGTAATGCTCTCCACATCCCGGACGCTTTCAATCCAGCCTTCCGTGAAAAGTCTCCCCAGTATCAGTTCCGGCAGATGTGTGGCTGTGCAGGTCAGACGAAATGTCAGTTGCTCATCCACATAGACATCCAGAAAATGTTCACAGACAATCTCTCTGCTTCTGCCCCTTTCCTGCTTCCCACAGTTCCCGGGACCGTCCGGCTCCACTGCGATATAAGTCTGTGAGACTGCATTATGTAGTTGTTCCATACGGTCATTGATCTGCATTTATCGTTCTCTTTTCTTGCTATCTGCTCATGTGGCTGCTAAGTAACATTTCTATGTAAGCACTTACATTTTACATCAAACTCCGGCTCCCCGCAAGCAAAAAAATGCGTGCAGAGATGATCCACACGCATTTTTTTGATTATCCTGTTTTAAACTATTCCAAGCCTTCTGCCAGCGATTACTCGATCACATGGATCCAGCCCTTAGGAGCTTCGATCCTGCCCATCTGGATACCGGTCAGGGTCTCATACAGTTTCTTGGTGACAGGTCCCATCTCGGTCATGCCGCTGGGCAGGCAGATCTCTTTGCCGTGGTCAACGATCTTACCAACAGGGGAGATAACTGCTGCGGTACCACACAGACCAGCCTCTGCGAAGTCTTTTACTTCATCCAGGTATACTTCTCTCTCTTCTACTTCCAATCCCAGATATTCCTTGGCAACATATACCAGAGAACGACGGGTGATGGAAGGAAGGATACTGTCGGACTTGGGAGTTACGACCTTGTTGTCCTTGGTAACGAACAGGAAGTTCGCACCGCCGGTCTCCTCTACCTTGGTACGGGTAGCAGCATCCAGGTACATATTCTCATCGTAGCCTTCCTTGTGAGCGGATACGATAGCATGTAAGCTCATAGCGTAGTTCAGACCAGCCTTGATGTGACCGGTTCCGTGAGGTGCCGCACGGTCGAAGTCGGTGACACGGATGGTCAGAGGCTTAACGCCGCCCTTGAAATAAGGTCCTACAGGGGTGCACAGGATACGGAACTGATACTCATCCGCAGGCTTTACACCGATGACAGGGTTGCTGCCGAACATATAAGGACGAATGTACAGAGTTGCGCCGCTGCCGTAAGGAGGCACAAAAGCATCGTTTGCTTTAACCGTCTCGGTAACAGCCTCTACGAAACGCTCCTTGGGGAAAATGGGCATCTCCAGTCTTGCTGCGGAAGACTCCAGACGCTCACCATTTAAGTCAGGACGGAAGGTTACGATATGTCCGTCTTCTGTGGTGTATGCCTTCAGGCCCTCGAATACGGTCTGTGCATACTGCAGTACACCTGCGCACTCATTTAATACGATGTTGGGGTCCTGGGTCAGCTGACCGTCATCCCATTTGCCGTCCTTGTAATAGGACACATATCTGTAATCCGTAGGGATATAACCGAAACCGATATTACCCCAGTCAATGTTCTTCTTTTCCATTTTGTATTCCTTCTTTCCTCGGTTTAGCACTCTGCCTGTTGATTTCTCTTAACAGAATTTATTGATTTTCATTATTATACCATTTGTAATAAAAGTCAATATACACATTTATGCTTTCCAGTGCTTTTTTCAGCGAAAATGTGGCTCATTTCTCCTTTTAGCTGAAAACTCAAATTAAATTCACTACAATTATTTTTCTCCGGTAGCTTCCTGATATGCACTGTTCGCTACCACTGACCATCCGGTCTTATCCCCCGCAATGACCTGCAGATCTTCACTGCGGACCGCATAAAACTCCACGATCTGTGCTGCCTCTGTGGACAGATTCTCTTCCGGATTCCGGTACAGCACGAAAATCTCACATTTTCCGTTCTGCGAGGTACGATTGTAGACCAGCGTGTATGCATAGGTCTTTCCCGCCTGCTCCTGTTCTCCCAGCTGCAGATAGAAATTGCCTTTGGCATTGTAGCAGACTTCGAAGGAAAAGCCCTGTTGTTGCAGCACAGCATCATATACTGCCTGTGCGTAAGGCTCTAAGGGATCCTGTACATCTTCCGCGGTTTCCGTCTCCGACGCATAGTATTCCGCAAGCCACTGTTCTTCCATCGCCTGCTTTGCTACCGTTTCTGCATCCTCCGGGTGGGTATTTTCTTCCTTGTCCATCAATTCCGTCAGATAAGTAATGTAATCCTCACCGGCAAGCTCCGTCTCTCTCCGAAACAGCACGCCCTCTGGACGCCAGTAGGAATACCAGTGCCTGTCCGGGAACTCCATCTCTTCCACACTGATCAGATTCTCTGTGAGCCGCGTCTCCGAAGGGATGTCATTTTCAAACCAAATCCAGGCAATTCCGGCAAACGTGACGATCAGGCACAGCACTGCCCACAAAGCAATGCCGATATCCTCCAGCCACTCCCATTTCCCGGGAGTTCCCCACTTGTCCCGTATTTTCCGGTGCAGCCTGATGGGTACTCTCAGATATACATAAAACAGGAGAAGCAGCAGACACAGCAGATCCCCCAGTAACAACACATAACTGCGAAAACTTACGGGACCACCCCACAGAATCATTCTGGCTGCCACATATATTCCTGCCAGAGTAAGCAGTAAAACCGTAACTGCCAAATATATCTTCTTTTTCATCGTTTTCCGCACTCAGGCTTTCTTGCGCTCGTACTTTAAGAACTGATAGGTAATGTCAAAATAGACCTGCTCGTCACTGTCTGCGGTAATCTCCCACTCGGGATCACTGTCCAGATCCGGGAAATAGGCATCCGCCTCGTAGGCATGGTCAATCTTCGTCACATGGGCCACGTCACAGTAAGGCAGCATCTGGCGGTAAATACTCTCTCCGCCGATGATATAGATATTCTCTTCGTCATATTTCTTCAGTTCTTCCAGCAATTCTTCAATAGAGTGTACCACGATCGCATCCTTGACCTGATAATTCGGATCTTTGGACAAAATAATGTTGATGCGGTTCTTTAAAGGCATGCCCTGCGGGAAAGTCTCCAAAGTCTTGCGTCCCAGAACCACTACCTTACCTGTCGTCTCTTCGCGGAAATGCTTGTGATCGTTGGGGATGCGGATCAGCAGTTCGTTCTTGCTGCCGATGGCCCAGTTGTTGTCTACTGCTACAATTAAATTCATGGTGTACCTCGTTTCTGTTTGTTTCTATGATAATAACCGGTTTCTCCGTGCTTCGCACTCACGAAACCGTACTGATATTCGTATTCCGGGCTACCGCCCTACTTACTCATGTCAGATTGCAATCGGAATATCCCTGATCTGTTCGCCGGTCTGGTAACCTTCCAGCTTCACATCATCCGGTGTAAACTGATAGAAGTCCTTGATCTCCGGGTTCAGCCAGAACTTCGGTGCCGGGAAGGGTTCTCTGCTGATGAGTTCCTTAATGGCATCCACGTGGCGGTCATAGATATGAGCATCCGCAATGACATGCACCAGCTCGCCCACGTTCATATCGCAGACCTGCGCCAACATATATACCAGCACCGCATACTGTACCACATTCCAGTTGTTGGCTGCCAGTACGTCCTGGGAGCGTTGGTTTAAAATGGCATTCAGGGTCAGCCTGTCCTCTCCCTTTTTCTGTGTCACGTTAAAGGTCATGCTGTAGGCGCAGGGATACAGATTCATCTCGTGCAGATCCTGATGGACATAGATGTTGGTCATGATCCGGCGGCTGAAAGGATTGTTCTTCAGATCGTAGATCACGCGGTCCACCTGATCCATCATGCCTTCCTTATACTGATGCTTCACCTGCATCTGAT
>ERZ1031911.139-NODE-139-length-11181-cov-5.573072_pt1 | contig 11181 bp, 8 predicted proteins | sample MGYA00518167_ERZ1031911 | MGnify/ENA primary metagenome ERZ1031911 (study PRJEB33719, sample SAMN04261271) | wastewater metagenome | biome: rural village; feature: human; material: feces | host: Homo sapiens | place: El Salvador | collected 2014-01-14 ... | reverse complement strand
TCCGATGGCTTCCGCCATTGCCTGGGTATTGCCGCCCTGTGTCCAAAATACTACATAAATCTTATCCATTTCATTTTCCTCCGTTTTCCGCACTTTTTGTTCCTTTTATGCTGCTGTACTTCCGCAGATCTCTATGATCTCCGTCATTTTTAATCCATAATGCAGCAGCTGAATCATATTTTCCTTTGCATATTCATATTTTTCAAAAAGCCGCAGTTTCCTCTCTTTATCCGCATATACCTTCCAGTACCCGGTACAGAGGCAATTTTTCCCACGGTGTCTGATGAATCCTTCCACATCCTCCGGTGGATACCCCAAAAGTAACCCCAGCTCATGGGGAAAATCATTTTTGGTTTCTGCATAAGCCTCATACTTTTCGCACAAGACCGGCAGAATATCTTCCAGCAGACAGGAAGGATACCCTTCCTCTGTCAGCAGCTTCTGTACCTGCATCATTCGCAGATATTTCTCCAGCCGTTCCTTTTGATACAGCAGTATGACTGTTTTTTCTTCCGTTTCCAATAACGGATACATGGAAATAAAACTTCCTGAGATGATCTTCTCTACCAGACAAAAGCCGTCCGATGAAATCGTCAGCAGATTGGATATTTTAAGTCCTGTAATAAGCGGTGCGCACTGCAATGCCAGCTGCAATTCCACATCGTCTGTTTTCATTCCGCACAGGATCTCCCATGTTTCCTGACTCAAAAATTGCTCACCTCCTGTATATTGTTTTGGTTAGTTGCCACTAACTCATATAAATAATAAATAAAAAAGCAGCTCCTGTCAAGGAAACTGCCTGATAGAAATTCTCAAAAATTCTCTACGGTAACATCCACCCGGAAGCTTCCTTCACCGGGCTGTACATCGATCTGTCCGTGATTGCGTTCCACCAGATCATGCAGAATCTCCAGTCCATAGCCTTTTCTCCCCGGCCTTCCGGGAAGCTTTTTTGCTCTGCTGTTCTCCACGCAGATATGCAGATAGTCCCCTTTTACTGCCGCCTTTACGGACAAAAACGCTTCTTCTCTCTCCGTCATTTCCGCTGCTGCCACAGCATTTCTAGTCAGGTTTGACAGTATACTGCAGATTGCCACCGGATCCAGCTTCAGCTTTTGGGGAATCTCCAGATCGTATTGAAAGGCAATCCTTTTCTCCCGGCAGGCCTTCTCGGTCTCCCCCATGATGGCATTGAATACAGGGTCACCGCAATAGAGGTATTCCGTCGTAGCCGCCACCGTATCGGTCAATGTCTCCAGCATTTTTTCCGCCTTCTCATATTCCCCCTGATGCAACAGCTCCTGCAGCACCATCTGCTGGTTGCGCATGTCATGCCGGATCTTGGCGAATTCTTCCCGCCTGTTTTCGATCTCATGATAGTGATTTCTTGCCATCTCCCAGGTACTCTGTACCTCGCTGAGACGAAGCTTCAGCTCCTGCAGCTGTTGCTGCCTGAGCAGGGTATACAACAGCACACCGTCTGCAACGGAGCCCAGTATGGCCGCTGCCAGTATCCACCCGGTATACAGCGTCATATTCCGGAATACCTGCTCATTGATCGCAGTGATCATAAGCAGCTGGCTGACAGGAAATACACTGAATACAATAATAATACTGACGTCAAAGGATTCTTTTTCGACGATTTTCTTCCATACGACCAGAAAAATCAGAAAAAATATGGCTGTCACTGTCAATATTACCGATAACAACAATACCATTGTCGGTGTATAGTAAGACAATTGTGGCTTTTGCTCCATATACTTGTTCAAAATACCGATACTGAGCATTTCCGCAAGCATTGCTATCAGATATTCGCATAGCATAAACAGCACTTTCTTTCCTAAAGTTCCTTTCAGAAATATAGCCGTATATGCTACAGTGAAAATACCGACCGCTATCATAGCACCATAGCGGACCGGTGCATAATCATTAAACAAAAACTTCAATGCAGCTGCCGGCAGCTGTACTGCCATCAGTCCCAGGATGATGCCTGCCTGTCCGGCATTTTCCCTGCGCGGCTTGAACGCATACCCTACCACCATGCAGTCCAGCCACAGATACGCGATCCACAACAGGATACACATTATATAGCATATCATAGCATTGCCCTCATATAACGAAAATATTTATCTCTGGAAGCACTGTATCTGGTCTTGCTTACAGGAAGCACGGTCCCGTCCTGCAGTGTAACCTCCTTCATCTCAATCCTGCGGATATACTGCATATTCACCAAAAAGCTTTTATGTACCCGCAGAAAATCCTTGTGCAGCTTTTTCTCATAGACATCCAGCTTTTCATATAAAGCGACTTCTCCGGAAATTGTATGTATCAACAGCTGATGCGCATTGCTCTCTATATACCGGATCTGACTGTTGGCAATTTTCTCCGTGATTCCTCCATGCTGCAGGATCAGTGCCTCGCTGCTGAATATTTTTTCTCTGACTTTGTCCAAAAGCTTTTCCAGATGTTCCTTCCGGACCGGTTTTACCAGGAAACCGCACAGATTGACCTTCTCCCAGAAGATTTTCTCAGAAAATTTATCATTATATGCCGTCACAAAAATAAACCAGGTCTGTGGACTGCGTGCGTTATATTGCGCCGCATACGCTATCCCATCCTGCTCATTGCCCTCCCATTCGATATCCATCAGCACGAGATCATAACCCATGCCGTTTTCCAATGCCTCAGAGAGCTGAGACAGATCCTGGTAGTATTCTGTTCTGCTGATTCCCGGATATCCTGCAAGCAACCGCTTCATACTATCCAGGCAGCCTTTGTCATCATCACATACCGCTATTTTCATCCGGTTCTCCTAACGATCATATGCGGGCTTACTGTCTTCTGCGGTTCAATCCGCTCTTCCTATAATATTCTGCCTTGTCCTGATACATACGCCGCTCCGGTTCTGTCAGAAGATGATCAAATCCGACTGCCCCCAGCGTATTCACTGCGGCTCCGACAGCCATGGTGACCTTCTTCCGGTCAAGCTCTGTCCGCAGTTCCTCTACTTCACGGTACAGCTCTCCCTCCTCCATGCCTCTGCACAGAGCTACGAATTCATCTCCGCCGATGCGGAACAGGTCGAATTCCTTCAAGGTTCCCCGCAGGCAGTCACAGGCTCTGAGGATCAATTGATCTCCTTTCGAATGTCCTTCTTCATCATTGACACGCTTCAGACCGGTAATATCGCAATACACCACGCCAATCTTCGTCTGAGGAAGAATCCCCGACACATATTTTTCCATGGCATAACGGTTTCCAAATCCGGTCAACGGATCCGTATAGCTCATGATCTCCAGCCTTCTCACGAGATTACGGCGTCTTATGGAAGATACAATAAAATGTCCCATGATCTGCAGGATCTCCGATGCAAAATCGATATATTTTGCCGGAGGGTTATCCACTCCATAGAAACCGATCACTTTTTCATCATCATATAATGGTACGACTACTAATGAATGAATATTCTGTCTCGACAGTACTTCATACATTTCGGGATCTGTATCCCGGATCTCGCTCAGGTTCTCTGTCACAATATTCTGATTTCCTGCGAACTTCTGATACCACTGGTCACAAACCTCCGGAGGCAGATCCTGCAGATTATCCTTTTCCGGTATCACGCCTCTGGCTGCCCACTCATATGTATTATCATCATGGCCATGATCATTTTTTTCAAAAATATAGGTACGGTCTGCCTCCATTGTTTTCCCCAGAAGCTCCAGCAATACCTCCAAAGTCTGATTCGGAGTTTCCTGTCTGAGTGCAACACGGATCGCCTGATTCATTGCTGCTTCCATTTCATGGTAATCCATAGAGGTTTCCCTGTCCCCGGAATGCCCACAGTCAATAGCGATCTCCATGCGCAGCATTCTGCCATCGTCTTCCACCAGGGTATCCTTGATACGGAAATCCGTTTTTACTACCGGATTGTAATATTCCCATTCCTTAAAATAGCCGGGTCTGAGCTGCTCATTATTGCAGATACTGCAGGGAGCGGAATTCCCCTGTAACACCTCATAGCACTTTAACCCGACAATCTCTTCCTTACTCTGAAAGCCATAGCTCTTCAAAGCTTTTTGATTCATATATACTAATTGATTCGTCTCCGGATCCGATACATACACATACTCATCCAGATGTTCAAAAAATTCCCATATTTTTCCCATGTCTAACCTCTTTCATCCCCTCATACCTAATAATTTAGTATACACTTTCAAACGCTTTGCGGCAAGCATTTTCTCTCAAAAATGCCTGTAGCAGGCGCACATCGTCCGTGACAATTCCATCCGCTCCGCTATTCACGATCTGCCGCATGGCACCGGAGGTGTTGGCTGTCCAGCCATATACGGATTTTCCTTCGTAATGGATGGTTTCCACCATGTCTGCTGTAAGATTTTTCCCTTCGATGCTATAGCTGTCCGCATAATCCAGATCATAGTCATCCTCTCCCAGATCATGGGCAATATATACTGTGGAGATGTCCGGCTCCAGTTCCTTTACTCTCTGCAGGATTCCCCTATTCATGGATCCTATGATGCATTCGTCCACCATATCATACTCCTGAAGCAGCGCAAGGACATTCTCCTCCAGTTCCTGCTCCTGCCCGGTGTATTTTAATTCGATCATTAATGTGATCCGGTCCCCGGCACAGGCAAGCATCTCTTCCAGTGTCGGAATCTGCTCTCCTCTGTATGCTGCAGAAAATGTACTTCCCACTTCCAGTGTAGAAAGCACGTCTGCCTCTGTATCCCACACACAGACATCCTCGCCAGCAGTACGCTTGAAATTGCTGTCATGCATCACGATCAGTGTCCCGTCGGATAACTGCTGTACATCGATCTCGGCGATGGGGGCTCCGTCCCGGATGGCCTGCTTTAGTGCTGCAAGCGTATTCTCCGGGGCTACCTTAGCCCCTGCCCGGTGAGCCACCACGATCATGGGAGTGTCTTTACCGGCTGCCAACACCTGCGGCAGCACACCATAGGTCAGAAAATAAACGAACAGAAGCATTACAATTGCTGTTTTCCGGATTGTTTTCATCATTTTGCCCTCCCACGATAGTTTATGATCAATTTTATTGTAACAATTGAGCATAAACTCCATGCGAGGATTTTGTTAATTTTTTGTAAACAACACTATCACCTCATGCGCAAACAGCGGAAATGCTGCCAATACACTTAATAGAAGCCACTCCTGTCCCGACAGATGCGAGGTACCGAAAGCCCGGATAAGAAATGGGATCTCCGTCACGGCAAACTGCAGGATGAAACCGATGATACATGCTGCCACCATCAGCAGATTATCCCGGGGTCGCATGGCAAATACGGACTTCTGTACATCACGCATGCCGATGGCATGATATAGCTGGCACATTCCCAGCACAGTAAATGCATAGGTCTGAGATTTCTCCAGTATCTGTTCCCTGGACATCAGTTCCCTGAGGCGTTCTACCCAGGTAAACGGATTGCCCACAAGCTCCCCTTCCGCCGCCAGGATCCCGCAGGGAAGCACCAGAAATGCCGCCAGTCCGATCACGGTGATCAATGCTCCATAGAACAACGTACATGCTATTCCTCCTCTGGCAAACAGGCTCTCCGATGCTTTTCTGGGCGGGCAGCGCATCAGGCTTTTGCTGTCATTTTTATCCACTCCCAACGCCAGTGCCGGAAGGGAATCCGTGATCAGATTGATCCAAAGGATATGGCTGGATTTTAATGGAGATGCCAGCCCCATTGCCACCGCCACAAACATGGTCATCAGTTCTCCCAGGTTGGACGATAGCAGAAAAATCACCGATTTCCGGATATTCTCATAGACACCTCTGCCTTCCTCGATGGCTTTTTCAATGGTGGCAAAATTATCATCCGCAAGGATCATATCCGCTGCCTGTTTGGCGACATCCACTCCGGTTCCCATAGCGACACCAATGTCCGCCGCTTTTAAGGAGGGGGCATCATTGACCCCGTCACCGGTCATCGCCACGATCTCCCCATTTAGCTGTAGCCCTTTCACGATCCGCACCTTCTGTGCAGGCGTGACTCTTGCATAGACTCTTAAGTCCTTAATTCTCTTTAAAAAAGAAGTGTCATCCAGCCGTTCCAGTTCTCTGCCCGTAATACACTGGCTGCGGTGTCCCGCGATCCCCAGCTGTCTGGCAATGGCATAGGCAGTATCCACATGATCTCCCGTGATCATCACCGTGGTCACCCCCGCATGGCGGAAGATCTCCACGGCTTCCCCAGCCTCCGGTCTGGCGGGATCCCGCATTCCCACGATACCAAGGAACGTCATTCCCTCTTCCCCACCTCTGCAGTCTTCACTCTGTGCCGCTGCCAGTGTCCGAAGAGAGAGGGAATTCATCCGTTCCACAGCCTCACCTATCCGCTTCCGCTGCGTGGAGGTCATGGGAACGCTCCTTCCTTCCTGTAAAATATGGGTACAGTGCTGCAAGATCACATCCGGAGCCCCTTTGGTATAGGCAATCCCTCTCCCGGATCTGCCACCGGGAAGCCTATGACATGTCGTCATCATTTTCCGCTCGGAATCAAAGGGAATCTCATCAAAGCGGGGATACTGCCGCTCCAGCCGCTCTCTCTGCAGACCGTATTTCGCCCCAAAGTCTAAAAGTGCCAGCTCCGTGGGATCTCCGATGCGCTGCTCTCCCCGCAGCGAAGCATCATTGCACAAAAGCATCCCTCTCAACAGCTCCGGCAGAATGCGGTGTTCCCCTCTGCCACCTGTCCCCGTGACATCCTCCATCACGTCGTACCACCAGCATTTCTCCACAGTGAGTCGGTTCTGGGTAAGTGTTCCTGTCTTATCCGAACAGACCACACTGACCGCTCCCAGTGTCTCCACCGAAGGAAGTCTTCGAATGATGGTGTGCACTTTGACCATTCTGGTCACTGACAGGGCCAGGCAGATCGTGACTACTGCCGGCAGCCCTTCCGGTACTGCGGCAACCGCAAGTGAGATCGCTACCAGAAGCATCTCCGGAATATTTCTATGTTGAAATACCGCCAGCAAAAACAGTCCGGCGCACAACCCCAGAGAGAGAATACTCAATAGCTTCCCCAGATCTCCCAGCCGCTTCTGTAATGGTGTCATCTCATCTTCCGTATCCGTGATCATGGAAGCGATCCTGCCGATCTCCGTATCCATGCCGGTGGCCACCACCAGCCCTTCCCCATGACCGTTCGTCACCACTGTGGACATATAGACCATATTGACCCGTTCGGTTAACGGGATCTCTTGCCTGCAGTCTGCCAGGAACAGGGCATCTTTCTCCACCGGGACGGATTCTCCGGTGAGCGCGGATTCTTCCACCTGGAGGTTCGCACTTCTGGTCAGTCTGATATCCGCAGGAACCCGTGCCCCTGCCTCCAGCTCCACCAGATCTCCTGTCACCAGTTCCGCCGCGGGGATCTCTCTTCGGATGCCGTCGCGGATCACGATCGTCCGGGGAGTAGTAAGTTTTCTTAACGCTTCCAGTGCTTTTCGAGCTTTTCCCTCCTGGAGCATTCCCACTAGCGCATTTACCAGGACCACCGTACCGATGATCAAGGCATCGCTGACTTCTCCCAGGAGAATGGATACCACTGCTGCAATCAATAATATGTAGATCAGCGGATCCTTCAACTGCTCCAGAAAAAGCTGTATCTTTGTCTTTTTCCGCGCAGCTCTCATCTCGTTCCTGCCATTTTGCCGTAAACGACGAAAGGCCTCACCTTCGGTAAGACCTTTCACTGTGTCACTATTTAGTTTACTTATGGTTTCCTGTATATTCTGCTTCTCGAACACGGCTGCTCTCCAATGCTTGTTTCTATGCATTGTATGCGGAAATGCCCGGCTTGATGATAACCGTCACCGATTATTTCTCGTTTCTTAACTGGAAAGCATCTGTCAGTTCGTTCATGTTGGTCGCCTGAGCAGACAGTTCTTCACTGGTAGCGGAAGTCTCCTCTGCGGTAGCGGAGTTGTTCTGTACCACCGTAGATATCTGCTCGATGCCCTGTTCGATCTGGGCCATGGCATCTGCCTGTGCATTGGATTCTTCCATGGCTTTCTTGGACTCGTTCGCCAGATCCTCAATACCTTCCACCACTTTCTGCAAAGCTTCCGCCGTTTTATCCGTGATCTGATTTCCTTTTTCAATCTCCTGCAGCGAGGTTTCGATCAGTTCCCTGGTATGTACCGCGGACTGTGCACTGTCATCCGCAAGCTTCCGGATCTGTTCAGCCACCACGGCGAAACCTCTTCCGGCTTCCCCCGCTCTGGCAGCTTCAATTGCTGCATTCAGGGACAACAGGTTCGTCTGGGATGCGATATCCTCGATCTCACCGATAATATCACTGATCTGCTTGGAAGTCTCATTGATCCGCTGCATGGCATCGGTCAGTCCCTTCATCTCTTCTCCACTGGTTCTGGCCTGTTGCTGATATTCCATTGCCTTCTCATAAGATGCTCCGAGAGCCTTGGCATTTTTCTCCACGATCTCAGTGACGTTCGTAATGGTCGCCTGCAGTTCCTCCACAGAACCGGCCTGGTCTGTAGCACCCTCTGCCAGTCCCTGTGCGGCATCCGCCATCTGACCCGCGCCGGCAGACACCTGGCTTACCGCATTTTTGATCTCACCCAGTGTCTCACTGAGCTTATGATTCAGCTTGCGGATAGACTCCAGTAATCCGCTGAAATCTCCTATGTATGCTTCCCTGCAATTACTTACGATCGCAAAATTGCCCTCAGACATTTCTCCCAACAGATAGTCCGTATCACCGATTACCTGCTGCAAATTATCGGAAAGGCTGGCGGTCGCCTCCGCAAGTATCTGCAGCTCATCGCCGGTCTCTACCTTCGGTGCCGGAGTATGCAGATCACCCTGTGCTAACAGCTGTATTCTGTCTGTGCACTGTGCCACCGGCTCCCCGATACGCTGTCCGATCTGTTTTGCCTTGTAAATGCTGTATGCCACTGCGATCACACCGATCGCAGCACCTATGATAATGCCTATCACAATGGAACCCAGGAAATCCGTAACCGGTGCATCTACAGCCACCATCCAGCCGTTAGTACCATCAATCGGGGCATACGCCTGTAATGTATAAGCACCTTTTCTGAAATAGGTTCCGTATCCTGTCTCACCCTTAAGCATCTGTTGCTCTATTTTAGCAATTCCCTTCAGTGAGCTGTCTGTCTGTGACAATTCAATATTATTTTTCTGCTCCTGGGCAATGGCGGAATCACTATGTGCGATCGTAATACCCGTAGACCCCAACAGGTAGCATCCGGAATGCTCACTGATAGAAATGGCTGCGCAAATATCATTTAAGAACTCCGGATCCGGTACTACAAATACCACGCCGATGATCTCACCGTCTTTATCTCCGCCTTCATAGACGGGGGCAGATATGATCACGCTGAGTTTTCCGTCTGTCTTGGCAATTACGGGATCCGATACCACCACTTCTCCCTGCATGGACCGTTTAAAATACTCACGATCATTATAATCCGTTCCGTCAGCGGCACAGATACCATTACTTCCGATCAGCTTCCCCCTGACCATTCCATAAGCTTCCACGCGCTGATTAATATACTCCTGCTTCTGTGCCGGTGTAAATACAGCCGCGGAAAGCTGATAGCTGCATCCCAACTCAGATACGATCGTCTCCGATACCGTTAATTCCTGACGGATCCGATCCGCTGACAGCTTTGCAATCTCCTGCATATCAGCCTTCAGTCTGCTCAGGGTACCTGACAGATTCATGATCATAGACACAATGACCAATGATACGATCGATAGCAATACCAGCCGCCGGATTGCCTTCTGCAGCCGCTCGCGGATCGTGGTCTTACCATTGGTCTGACGATTTTGTCCCTTCTGTGTAGTTTTTGCACTCATAATGTACCTCTTTTCTCCGGCGAGATGTCTCTCCACCTTCTCAAGCCGGCATTTTTCTGCAATGCTGCTAACACTACTGCTGTATCACCATTATAACATTTTCCGAACCTTTTTGCTACCTTATGAGTGCAAAGAAAGAGTTAATATTTCAAAAAATATCAACTCTTTCCCTGTTTTGTCTGTTTATTTATATTTTTCTGTCCCATTAGGCAGAAACTTTTTGGGATCAATAACCAAATTCTTGTGCAAAATACAGTTTTCCACCTGTCTCATAGACAGCAATGCTGCAGGTCGTAAAATCGCCTGCCAGGATATTCGCTGCATGGGTGGGAGAAGCCATCCAGGCATCTACCACGCTCTGTGCGGAATCATATCCCTTCGCCAGGTTCTCACCCCACATCAGTTCACTGTTCACGGTATACCAGTCTCTGCCGTTCGGTCTGGTATGAGAGAATTTGGAAGCAGCTTCCTGTGCTCTTACCATAGCGCAGGACTCCAGTCCGTTGCTCCAGGTAAGCTCCGCAAGTCCATTCTCTGCTCTCTTCGCATTCACCAGTGCCAGTGCATCGGTTGCCATGGTGCGAAGTTCATTTGCACGTGCAATCTCTGCTTCGCTCATGCCGGCTCTCTGTACAGATCCTGCCAGCGCCACCGCCTCTTCATCGAACCATACGGTTCCGTCGCTGTCCGCCGGATCACGGCTGACAGAGGACAGATCTGCATTCCTGCCGCAGCCTGCCAGGCTAAGCATCATGATCACTGTCAGAATCAGACTCATCCATCTTTTTTTCATTTGTTTACCCTCTTTCATGAATTTATGGTAACTATATGTCATTACTGTTCTTATTGCTTCTTCTTAAGGATAAGCCATGCTCCCAGACCTGTCAAGGATAAGGCGAAACCAAGATTCCATACATCGGAAGCGTCGCCGGTCTGCGGTCGTCTCGATGCTCCGAGGACTGCTTTATCTGCCAAAGGTGTCGGATCATCCTCGATCGTCACCATTCTGCGGCGTCTCGCACCAAGTACTTGCGGTGTCTCGGGTGTTACAGGATCCGCAGGGGTACCGGGATCGTCAGGGGTGCCGGGATCATCCGGGGTTGGCGTCGTATCCGGAGCGCCCGGAGTCGGAGTAGGTGTCGGGTTGTTGTCAGGAGTTGTCGACGGTGTTGCCGTAGGCGTTGCCGTTGGTGTTGCCGTAGGTGTTGCCGTAGGTGTTGCCGTAGGCGTTGCCGTAGGTGTTGCCGTAGGCGTTGCCGTAGGTGTTGCCGTAGGCGTTGCCG
>ERZ1031911.123-NODE-123-length-11734-cov-6.552445_pt1 | contig 11734 bp, 7 predicted proteins | sample MGYA00518167_ERZ1031911 | MGnify/ENA primary metagenome ERZ1031911 (study PRJEB33719, sample SAMN04261271) | wastewater metagenome | biome: rural village; feature: human; material: feces | host: Homo sapiens | place: El Salvador | collected 2014-01-14 ... | reverse complement strand
GCAATTCTGCCAAAGGATATTTTGTTTAAGAACTCCTGCATGCCGACATAGCCTGTCACATCCGCCATTCCATCAAACAATGCTATATCCTCTGAAAGTGTAAGCACATACTTTTCAAGCCCTGGTGTAGCTGATGCCAGGTCTTTCGCCATTGTAAGCTCCTGAACAGCCTCCTCCAAAAGCACCCTGCTGTAATCCACTATCTCCTTAATGATTTCTGAGTCCTCAAGCAGATTAGCTGACTTTATATCATAGAGCCTTAGGAGACTGTTCATCCACTTTCTCGGCCATGATGAGCTGCCCGCCTTATAGTAGATATCCTCCACCATCTGCCTGACGGCAGAGTCATTTCTCCCCTTGCTGTAGGTATCTATAAGGTTGATAAATGCCTCGTTGTCTTCTCTTGCATAATTGTCCTCAAATACCTGTGCCAAAGCATCCTTTAGCATAAGCTTAAGCTCTGCCTGGTCACCGATTCTGAAATCAGGATCCAGATTAAGCTGTGCGAAATTATTCTGCACCACAAACAGACAAAACGAATCGATTGTAGTGATGAGCGCATTGTGAACCAGTGTCGACTGCCTCTGCAGGTTCTCATCGTCCGGCTTTTGCTCCTTCAAGCTGTCTATCGCACGGCTGACACGCTCCCTCATCTCAGCAGCTGCAGCCTTGGTAAACGTCACCACAAGCATCCTGTCGATATCCACCGGCGGATTATCCACACATATTCTGTTTACTATACGCTCAACGAGTACAGCTGTCTTTCCTGAGCCCGCTGCCGCCGATACAAGTATATCCCTGTCTCTTAAATCTATAACCTTTTTCTGTTCACTGGTCCATTTAACATCCATATTATGTCTCCCGATTATGGCTTTATATTATTATCTCCATAGCATGCTTTATGCTCTGCCGCTGCAATCTGTGTACGCATTTTATCAAGTACATCTTCCTTATTGTCACCGTTAAAGCTTCTTTCGCTAAAGCCCGGTATCCTTGAATCATACCTGCATATGGCCTGAAAAGCGCAATATGCGCAGCTGTCTATTTTCTTGTTCTTGATAGGATTGACGGCAACATTTCCATCGTATATTTCTCTTCCTATCTCGCGAAGCTTCTCTCTCGCAAACCTTGTTATCACATCAAACTCTTCGGCGTTTGCCACCTTTGAGCCTGCAGCCGGTGTCTGATCCTTTTTTAAGGTAACAGGGATTACGTCAGAGCTTTTCTCAAAGTCCCTGTCCATGCCTCTGTATGCCTTTTCGTCCGAGTTGATAAGCCCGTCAGGCTTGAGCTTCTTTAATATCATCTGATTGATTTCTTCCTCAGACAGCTCAGTGCCCGGTGTCACATCCTTTAAATCAATTACAGGATCGTCGATGTGATAGTACAGCATACCGCCCGGCTCCACACTTACCTGCTTTAGCGCCTCTTTCTTTTGTTCCATGACAGCGTCCATGTACACTGCAAGCTGAAGCTGCGTGCCATAGTACAGCTTCACCAGGTCAAAAACTGTATTTCCCGACTTGTAATCCAGTACCTTCACAAAAAGCCTGCCCTCATCCGTATATGTGTCAGTCCTGTCCACGCGTCCCTTTATATCAACCGTCACATCATTTACCATATCAAGGCTCTCGTAAAAAGAAAACTCAAACCTCTCAGGCACAAAGCTGCCCTTGCGTATCTGGGTTGTGAGTGCCCATACTGTCTGCTTAAAGACCGCCTTCATATGTGATATCGAATGTTGGCTTTCCGCTGTATCAAATATGCCAAAGCCTGCATACTCATCAATCACCTCATTTATTGCTTCCATCGCAAGCTCATCTCTTTTTGCATCTGTCACGCTAAACCAGTCAGTACTCTCCCTATCAAGCTTCTTACTGTATCTTTCCAGTGCTTCATGGTATATATTACCCATATCAAGGGATGTAAAGCCGCTCTCCTCACGCTCTGTAAGCCTCAATCCATAATTTAAAAAATGCGCATATGCACACCTGGCAAACTGCTCAAAGCGCGTGATACTGCCCTCCATATGTCTGCCGTATATACTTCTTGCCACATTTCGGCTAATCGGATCCTTTGAATAATGCTCAAACCTTGCATTTATGAGCCTCTCCACGGAATTTTTTTGAGTAAATTCTTTATCGTCTACTTCATTACAGTCCCCTGCATCACTGACTGATGCGTCATAGAGCATCACCGCTGCTGCAATCTCGCACCATCTGTCATCCACCTCATTTGACAGCAGATAATCCAGAGCACTCTGCCTGCTTGATATATCCAAAAGCTGTTCTACATCCTCTGTCTCTGTCACGACAAGCTCCGGAAACATCCCCTTTAATATACCTATGAGGTACGATGGCTGGGCAGCCTTTTTTTCACTGTCAAGTCTCGTATAGCTGATATAAAGCTCCCTGGATGGCTTTGTCATGTTCAGATACAGATAAAACCTCTGTATAAATGCCTGCTCCCTTGCCCCGGGCGCAAGCTCTATATCCAGCTCCTTAAGTGCCTCTCTCTCATACTGTGATATAATGCCTCCTCTTCCTGCCGCCTTTGGAACAATCCCATCGTTTACGCCTGCAAAAAACATGACCTTTATGTTGGTCAGACGCGTTCTCTCAATATCTCCGATGGTCACAGTGTCGTATCCCGGCGGTATGACTGCTACATCTGCCGCATCCAGTCCTGCATCCAGTATCTGTGTAAATTCCTCTGCATCCATGCATTCATCACCCAGCACCGCCACATATTTTTCAAAGAGCTGCATGACTATTTTGTATATCTGTCCGTATTCCTTTGATGCGGTCTGGTCCCCTGCATCAAGCAGTGCCTGCTCCTTTTTTGCAAGCTTATCAGGTATATCAAGCAAAACTATCAGCTTATATATAGCGAGCACATAGTCCTTTACCGTTGACTTTTTATCGGAAAACACCTGATATACCGGCTTGAGCAACTCCATTATATACTCCCTGCTTTGGTTTAAAAGCTCAATGTCATAGCCTGCCTTATGCTTTGGCAGCCTGACCCACTTTTTGTCCCATGCGCTTTTACCTCTTACTCCACAGGCGAGCACGTAGTTTTCAAGTACATCTATTTCACTGTCCAATAGCTCACTAAAGCCGCACCGCAAAAATCTGAACACCGCATCTGCCGAGAAATTTTGTGCCGCAATATCTGGTATTGACCTGATAAACTCAATAAACGGATGGAAAAGTATCTCCTGTGTGGCGTCGATAAAGTAAGGAATATTGTATTTGTCAAATATTTCACGCACATAACCTGCATATATATTCACATCTCCTGTGACTATAGCAATATCGCGGTAACGCAGGTTTTCGTTCCTTACAAGCTCATTAATTCTTCTGGCTATCTTTGTCAGCTCCTGCTTCGGGTCACGCAGACAGTCTATATGAATGTGCTTTGGTGCTTTTTTAAAGGAGCTTCTTCGTTTTCTGAAAAGCTGCTGTTCCATAAAGCTTAGCTCATCGTTTTCTGCAAGCCGGTAGTTTTTATCAAGGATAATAGGTTCCTCGACTTCTATGCCATAAAACGCTGCCATTTCGGTGAGTGATTTCACTGTCCTTTTTGGCATGTCAAACAGCTCCTGCATGCCTCTGCTCTTAAAGATATCCTCACGACAGTCTATTGTGAGCGTTACATATATTTTCTTTGAAATGACAAAGAGCTTTTTGATGAGCTGGTTCTGTATAGGTGTAAATCCAGTAAATTCATCAAATGCAATGACTGAATTTCTAAGAATGGCAGACTCCTCCGCCACATTACAGAGCACATTAAGTATTTCCTCTGCAGTGATATATTTGTCATGCATAAACTTCTCAAATGCTTCGTAGAGCACGAGCACATCCTTGAGCTTATCTGAAAGTGTATCCGATAGCCTGCCTGAGGCAATATATCTTCCGAGCTCCTCAGGTGATATATTGTACTGCACAAGCTCCGAAAGCAGTGACTTCACCTCGCTTATATAGCCGATGCGGTTTAAGTTTCTGCCTATTACGCCAAGCTTATCCGCCTCCTGTGCCGCAAGCTTTCTGAGTACAAGGTTCTTACCTGTCTCCTCAAGCACCGTGAGATTTGTGATTCCAAGCTCATCAAACACTCTGTAGGCTAAGCGCTTAAAGCTTAGCACATCTATATTCATGATAGCTTTATTCTCCGACAAATCTACAAGCTGTCTCTGCGTCTGCATTGTAAACTGCTCAGGCACTATTACAAGATAATTGTCCCTTGGGTTTGCCTTTGCCTCTTTCACTATCCTGTTAAAGAGATATTTTGTTTTTCCGTTTCCTGAATTACCTGTGATAAACTGTAATGACATAAAAAGACTCCATGATTAACTACTGTGTAAAATGTATACTGTAATTATATCATGAAGTCCCTTATTATTGAATTACTTATTGTGCTTTAATTCAGCTTAATAACCGCTATACCTTGTGATTAGTGATGGAAAAGTCTGATTCCTGTAAAGCTCATCACCATGCCGTACTTATTACATGTATCAATAACATGGTCATCTCTCACAGAACCACCCGGCTGGGCTACATACTTCACGCCACTCTTGTGAGCACGCTCAATGTTGTCACCAAATGGGAAGAATGCATCAGATCCAAGTGCTACATCTGTATTCTTGTCAAGCCATGCTCTCTTCTCCTCTGCTGTAAATACGTCCGGCTTTACCTTGAAGAACTTCTGCCACTCGCCCTCTGCAAGCACATCCATATAATCCTCACCGATATAAAGATCAATAGTATTGTCGCGGTCTGCACGTCTGATACCATCCACAAACTGAAGTCCAAGCACCTGTGGGGACTGACGAAGCCACCAGTTGTCTGCCTTTGAGCCTGCAAGTCTGGTACAGTGGATACGAGACTGCTGGCCTGCTCCGATACCGATTGCCTGGCCGCCCTTTACATAGCATACAGAGTTGGACTGTGTATACTTTAAAGTAATCATAGATATTGCCAGATCAATCTTAGCCTGCTCTGTGAGCTCCTTGTTCTCTGTCACGATATTTGAGAAGAAATCATCATCAATATGAAGCTCGTTTCTGCCCTGCTCAAATGTGATGCCAAATACATCCTTTCTCTCGATAGGTGCCGGCTCATATGACGGGTCAATCTCGATAACACAGTAATTGCCTTTTTTCTTAGCCTTTAAAATCTCAAGAGCCTCGTCTGTGTAGCCCGGAGCGATAACACCGTCTGATACCTCTCTCTTGATTACAAGTGCAGTGCTCTTGTCACATACATCTGAAAGTGAAATAAAATCACCAAATGATGACATTCTGTCAGCTCCTCTTGCTCTGATGTATGCATTTGCAAGTGGTGTAAACTCAATATCCATATCATCAACCCAGTAAATTTTTTTCTCCACATCTGAAAGCGGCTGTCCTACTGCTGCACCTGCAGGTGAAACATGCTTGAAGGATGTTGCGGCCGGAAGACCTGTTGCCTTCTTAAGCTCTCTTACAAGCTGCCATCCGTTAAAGGCATCAAGAAAGTTGATATATCCGGCTCTGCCGTTAAGCACTTTTATAGGAAGCTCTCCCTCCTTCATAAATATTCTGGCCGGTTTCTGATTTGGGTTACATCCGTATTTTAATTCGTATTCCTGCATTTTTCTGTTCTCCTGTTTTATCTACTTATCTTGTATATTTGACCGTTTATATAGTGTTTTATTTGTTTTTGTTTACGATTCTGCTCTCATACTCGCCTGTTGCGATATCAATATATCTGACAAAAAGTGATACCTTATTGTCCTCGTTAAGGTTCTCCCATACCATATCGGTAAACTCATCGATATCTCCCTCGATGTCTACCCATGTAGGCTCACCCTCAAAGCTTGGCAGTGGATTTCCATCGCCCATATATGTATGGATGAAATGTCCCTCTCCCGCAACCGGTGCTGAGTATGCAAATGTGTATCTGTTGCATGCATCAGGATTGCCGTTGTTGCTCTTTAAGATTGACATAGCGTAATTGAACTCGCCATTGTCAATATGCATGATTCCTGAAATTCTAGGTGTATAGTTAGGAGCGTCAGGCTCAAACTCTCTTGTCCTTAAGGCCTGCTCAAATGTCTGCTGCTTGTCCATCAGCTCATAGATAGTATCTGTCTGGTCACCGTTTGTGACAATTGTCTTGTTGCCGAGCACTCTTACAGGTGCGTAAATGATAAGACTTGGATCCTCAAGCTTTGAAGGGTCAAATGCCTGTGTTCTGATGCCCTCGCCATCCTCTACAAATACTCTGTTGCGGCTGTTTTCGCTTCTGCCCATGATAAAGTATGCTGTTACAGCCTTCTTACCATCCTTTGTGCGGCCGATTACGATACCTCTGCCAGGGTATGTTGTGCTTGATAATTCCTTTGCTAATGATACTCTTTCCATGTCATCCTCCATGTTTTCTGATAATGTGGTCTGCATCCCCAAATTACTCGGGCCTGCCGGAATAAAAAAGACCGTCTGAACACACATAATAATATAAAGCTCTGCAGGAAACTTATATAAATGTGCGCCCAGACGGTCGGCAATCAACTGTTATACTCCATGTGGTTATCCACTTCCGTCAGTCATATAACTGTCTTTATTTAATCATGTATTTTTGTCATTGTCAAGTATCACTTTAAAATAAGCATGTACTTATAAGTTATTCTTATAAGTACATGCTTGTAAACAATGCCATTATTTACTAATTTTTAAAGCTGTGAATAGGTGCCGGGATTCTTCCTCCGCGGTTTACAAATGCATCACAAGAGAATCTGTTTACCGGCATAACCGGTGCACTTCCAAGGAGTCCTCCGATTTCTACCACATCACCTACATCCTTTCCGATTGCCGGAAGCAGTCTGCAGGCTGTTGTCTTCTGGTTTATCATACCGATAGCCATCTCATCTGCGATAATTCCTGAAATTGTGGTGGCCTTTGTATCGCCCGGAATTGCAATCATGTCAAGTCCCACTGAGCACACACAGGTCATAGCCTCAAGCTTTTCGAGGGTGAGTGCACCATCGTTTACGGCATCTATCATTCCCTGATCCTCTGATACAGGAATAAAGGCACCTGAGAGTCCGCCAACATATGAGGATGCCATGATACCGCCCTTTTTCACCTGATCGTTTAAGAGTGCAAGTGCAGCTGTTGTTCCCGGAGCTCCGGCTCTCTCTAAGCCTATCTCACAGAGAATATCGGCTACAGAGTCTCCGATAGCCGGTGTAGGTGCAAGTGAAAGGTCTATGATTCCAAATGGCACTCCAAGCTTTTTTGAAGCCTCCTTTGCCACAAGCTGTCCTACTCGTGTAACCTTGAAAGCTGTCTTCTTGATTGTCTCACAGAGCACCTCAAAGTTCTCGCCTCTTACCTTTTCAAGAGCAGTCTTTACTACTCCGGGTCCGCTGACACCTACATTGATGATGGCATCTGCCTCTGTCACACCATGGAATGCTCCTGCCATAAACGGATTGTCATCAGGAGCGTTGCAGAATACTACAAACTTGGCACAGCCTGATACAGGAAGGTGCTTTGTCACCTCTGCTGTCTCCTTTATCATCTCGCCAATCAGCTTTACTGCATCCATGTTGATTCCGGTTTTTGTAGAGCCAACATTTACAGAGCTGCATACCAGGTCTGTCTCAAGCATTGCCTGAGGGATGGATTTGATTAAAAGCTCATCCGCCTTTGTCATGCCCTTTGACACAAGTGCTGAGTATCCACCGATGAAGTTGACACCGACCTCTTTGGCAGCTCTGTCAAGTGTCTTTGCTATGGTAACAAAATCCTCTGAGCTCTTGCAGGCCGCACCGCCGACAAGGGCGATAGGTGTAACTGAAATACGTTTGTTTACGATAGGGATACAGTAGTTGTTCTCTATCTCTTTTCCTGTTGATACAAGATTCTTTGCAAGTGTTGTAATCTTGTTGTAGATATTCTCATTTACCTTTGCAAGGTCTGAGTCTATACAGTCGAGCAGGCTGATACCGAGTGTGATTGTACGCACGTCAAGATTTTCCTTCTCCACCATGTCATTGGTCTCAATTACTTCACCAATATTTATCATTTTGCTGTTCTCCTTTAACTGTGTATGACATTTTTATGCTAAACTAGATTCGATGCATCATCTCAAAGATTTCTTCCTTCTGACACTTTATTGTTACACCAATTTCTTCTCCAAGTGCATCAAGCTGGTCAGAAATCTCTGCAAATGAAGCTGTAGCATTTGCCATATCCACAATCATCATCATGTTGAAATAACCTGAAACGATAGTCTGTGAAATATCAAGCACGTTTACACTGCTCTCTGACAGATATGTACATACCTTTGCGATAATTCCTACTGTGTCTTTTCCGACAACTGTGATGATTACTTTGTTCTTTGTGTTATCCATAACAACTTATTCTCCTGTTCTCTTATTCTACGGCTATGCGGTCTGATGCCCTGTCTCTCTTAGCCACATACATAGGGAAATCACTTGCCTTATATGGATTGTCTCCCATTGTGACCTCAAGCCTGACGGCTTCATACGCCAGCTTTTCGTAGTTGTTTTCTTTACTAAGGTGTCCCAGTATTACTGAGCCAAATTTATCATGAAGAAGCTCGCATAACAACTGCCCGCTTCTCTCATTCGACAAATGTCCGCTGTCACCCATGATTCTGCGCTTGAGCGGATACGGATATGCCCCTGTCTGGAGCATATTTATATCATGATTGGCTTCAAGCAGCAGCCCATCCAGGTCCTGAAGCTTTGAAACCAGTGCATCATCATACGTGCCAAGGTCTGTCACGACTGCCATCGCATGATTTTCGTTTTTAAATCTGTACGCGACAGGATCAGCCGCATCGTGTGATATGTGAAGCGGCTCAAACTCTATATCGCCTATTGTAAAATCGACGCCTGCCTCAACAGGATGAAACAGCTCATCATCTATATTTCCAACGGATTTGGTACATTTTATGGCCCCGATTGTGGCCTTTGTTGCATAAATCGGAATATGATAGCGTCTTGCCATGACACCAAGCCCTGCAATATGGTCTATATGCTCATGTGTCACGAGAATCCCCTGCATATCTGTGGCCGTCATATCAAATTCATTCAGGCCGTTTTCTATTTTCTTACCGCTGATGCCCGCGTCTATGAGCACATGACAATCATCCGTGCCCACACATATACAGTTTCCACTGCTGCCGCTGGCAATGCTGCATAATTCTAACATGTTAATTCTCTTTCCAGTATAATTCTATTTTGTCTCCCTCATGAAGCTCCTCAGAAAACTGGGCATCTCTGCCATTTATTACAGTGGCTATTGCCCTGCCCTTTCCTGCCTGTAAATCAAATGAGATATGGGTAAATATATCGACAAATATATATGTATCCTTGCCGGACAGCTCTACAGGCTCACCGTTTACAATTACTGTAATTGTATTTTCTGATGAGTCTTCTTTATGTATTTCTTCCTGTATATCATTTTTTGGCAATTCATTTTCCGGCAATTCGTTTTCCGGCACAGCAGCTGCTTCAGCTTCTTTAGCAAAATCATCATGCAGCTCATCGAGCACCTGATTCATCATCTGCTCTGATGTTCTAGCCACTGTGTTGTCTGACTCTGTACTGTTTGCATCCTGCTCAGCTAAGACCGAAGCCTCATCTGAATCAGACTCTTGTGTGTCATTATAAGTGTTATTGTCGATTCTTGCAACACCATATTCATCTGTTTTCCACTCAACAGAGAAATTTTCGTATACAAGAGTGTCGAGACCTGCCTCTTCATTGTTTACAAATATCATCTGGTCTGTGTCAATAACGAGGTCCATAAACTGCGCAATCTGGCGCACTGTATAGTAATTTCTTGTCTCAATCACATCGTTTTCCCTGATGCTGTAATCCTCCGGCTCAAGCTCTCCGTTTACCTGGACAAACCTAGGACATGAAACCCTTCTGCCGTTTATGATAAAAGTAATGACCGAATGATTGTACTCATCAAGCTGCGATATCTTATACACTGCTGCCTCTCCTGCTGTGGACGGCTCGATGACTATCTCACTGTTTGGCTCAAGCGGTGTGTTGATGCTTGCTGGCTTTCCGTTCATGGTCACTACTGCGCCATCTCCGGCCTCGCCTCTTACAAGCCTTGCCACACCGTTTACCGTAAAGTTTATCGGTGTGCCGCGCTTTGGAAACAGCTCATCGTTTGGAAATCCCGCCTGAAGCGCCGCATCGACTATTGTAAGCCTGTTATTGTCATAGAGCTTTATTCTCTCACCGTTGAATCTGACCATGATAAAATTGTTTCTCTGGTCATAATAATTCAGACATATACCAATTGGAGTGACAAGAAGCGGATCCTTCTTAATATCCTCCTGCTCAAAGGTCACATCGCCAAGCACTTCCTCACCTCTTAGAGCGACTCTTTCCTCCGGCAGGTCAAGATCTTCCGCAAGCTTTTCCGTGAAGCCGTGTATCTTGCCTCCGCCTCCGACTACAAAGCAGGCACTCACTGTCTTATCACCGTTTAGCTCTCTGATTTTAGTCGATACCTCTTGTGCAATATTATCAACAACAGGTGCTGTCACATCCCAGACATCCTGTGCAGGAATTGTGTGCTCGATGCTCATGATATCCTTGTATGTAACCGTATCACTTGTCGTAGACTGAAGCTTGATGCTCTCCGCCATATTGAAATCCACAAGGAAATGCTGCACAATAACTTCTGTCAGCTCATCTCCTGCATGCGGTATCATGCCATAGGCTATGATACTTCCGTCTCTTGTGATTGAGATATCACTCGTTCCGGCTCCCACATCGACAAGTGCGATATTAAGCATACGATAGTTCTCCGGAATTGCCACATTGATAGCGGCGATAGGCTCCAATGTCATATTGGCTACACTAAGCCCGGCCTGTCCCACTGCCGCATACAGTCCGTCTACCACATCCTCCGGCAGAAATGTAACTATGATATCCTCGCCTATTTTGTTTGCCTTATGACCTTCAAGGCTGATAAACACCTCATCATTCAAAAAGAATTTGACTGTAGAATATCCCACACAGTAAAACTTATAGCTTGTATCGTTAACCTCCTTGAGTGCCTCCTGTGCCTTTTCTATGCCAAGCAGGTCAAGCGTATGGACATCCTCGCCGGTCACCACAGACTCCTGCGCATACTCATACTCCACATGCGTCGTGACAGTCTTTAATACTCGTCCTGCGGCTGCTATACACACCTCTTCAAGTGGCTGTCCTGTCTGTTTTTCAAGCTCGTCCTTTACTTCCTTAATGGTTTTTGCCACCCTGCCTATATCATGTATCTGACCGTCAAGCATCGCTCTGGTCTCATGCTCCCTGACATACTGTGCTGTAACCACAAATTCCTTGTCATCAGTCTGATAGCCGACAGTTCCTACAACATTTCTTGTACCAATATCCAAACCGAATACATTATTCATTTCCACTACTCCTTGTATTTGCTAAGCGCTTTATTTATTGAAGCTATCGTGTTTTCGATATCTCCATCATTATCGATAACCTCCTTGCAGTGCCTTCTGTACTCAGCTTCTTTAAGCTGGCTTGCAAAGATGCTGTCTATCTTCTCATCTGAATATCCGCGTGATGACTTAAGTCTTTTTCTTCTGACTTCTTCACTTGCATAAATATACCACAGCTCGTCGCAGATTTCACCATATCCCTCCTCTATAAGGAGTGCTGCTTCAAGCACAAGCATGAA
>ERZ1031911.115-NODE-115-length-12160-cov-10.973565_pt1 | contig 12160 bp, 11 predicted proteins | sample MGYA00518167_ERZ1031911 | MGnify/ENA primary metagenome ERZ1031911 (study PRJEB33719, sample SAMN04261271) | wastewater metagenome | biome: rural village; feature: human; material: feces | host: Homo sapiens | place: El Salvador | collected 2014-01-14 ... | reverse complement strand
GGGGTTGCGTATAAACTTCTCTAAACATGTCGCTTAATTTTGATTAGTTACTTAATTGGGAAACTTTGTTGTTCCCTTTACCACCAATAAATGAACAGGAAAGAATTGTCGCGAACATTACAGAGTTAACACATTTTCTTGGTATTTACAGCAATAAGCAAGAAGAACTTAATACGTTAAATTCCAATATGTACCAAAGCTTGAAGAAGGCAATTCTGCAAGAAGCCATCCAAGGCAAACTCGTTCCGCAAATAGCAGAAGAAGGTACTGCACAAGAGTTGCTTGAACAGATAAAAACAGAGAAGAAGAAACTCGTCAAAGAGGGCAAACTAAAGAAGTCTGCCTTGACTACTTCTACTATTTTTCGTGGTGACGATAACAAGTACTACGAGAAAGTAGGCAAGACAATTGAGTGCATTGATGAATCCATTCCGTTTGAGATACCGAGATCTTGGGCTTTTACTAGACTGGGGTATATTGGAGATTGGGGTTCTGGTTCTACACCTGCAAAAGGTAACTCATCTTACTATGGCGGTGACATATTATGGCTTCGAACAGGCGAGCTCAATAATAGCATTGTGTATGATACAGAGATTAAGATAACCAGCAAGGCTCTTGCTGAGTGTTCATTTCGCCTTAATCAACCAGGTGATGTACTTATTGCTATGTATGGCGCTACTATCGGCAAGTTGGCTATAGTAGGAACTTCTATGACAACGAATCAAGCATGTTGCGGGTGTACTCCTATAATCGTGTATAACAAGTATTTATTTTACTACCTAATGGCCGTTAAAGATTTACTTGTAAAGAAAGGAGAAGGTGGTGCTCAACCAAATATTTCAAGAGAAAAGATTGTCAAATTCATCTTTGCTATGCCACCATTAAAAGAACAATATCGCATTGTAAATCAGATAGAATTGGTCTTAGATAAATTATCATAGCAAGTATTATGAGTTGATAGGCAACTGCCCTGTTTGTATAGACGAGTTTTTGCCGTTCCAAATACCCGAAACATGGACTTGGTGCAAGGTCAAAGATCTGTTGGAAATACAGACTGGTGCATCGTTCAAAAAAGAGCAAGCAAACGCAAATAAAAAAGGCATTAGAATAATGCGTGGTGGAAACATTCTACCCAATAAGTATATATTCAAAGATGATGATGTCTTTGTGTCAGAGGAGTTTGTCAATGCGAATACCATTCTAAAGAAGAATTGCATCATTACTCCTGCTGTAACCAGTTTGGAGAATATTGGTAAAATGGCAGTAATAGAAAAAGACTACAATAATGTTAGTGCTGGCGGTTTTGTATTCATCATTAGCCCATACATTCAAGACTTTAATCATTCCTTGTTACTTGCGTATTTTCTTCAAAGTCCATTCTTAATTGAGGCTATGCGAGGAATAACAAAGAAGTCTGGTGCTGCTTTTTATAATCTTGGTAAAGAACGGCTGAAAGAGTTGTATCTACCATTGCCTCCAATGGCAGAACAAAGTAGAATAGTAGGCAAAATAAATGAGGTTTTATCAAGTATTATGAGCAGATAGGGAGCGAAGTAACCGAGATAGAACTTCCTTTTGACTTTCCAAGTACTTGGTCTATTGCTCGATTAAATGCTGTTTGCCAACTTACAGACGGCTTAAAAACCGTTGGCAAGCAATGTTTGTTGGATGCAAGATACTTACGTGGCAAAAGTTCTGAAACTATTGCAGAACAAGGTAAACTTGTATATAAAGGTGACAATATAATGCTTGTGGACGGTGAAAACTCTGGGGAAGTTTTCATCGTACCACAAGATGGCTATATGGGTAGCACTTTCAAGCAACTATGGATAAGTTCCTCTATGTACGAACCTTATGTTTTGGCTTTTATACAGTTTTACAAAGAAACTTTGCACAATTCAAAGAAAGGTGCTGCTATTCCACATCTCAACAAGGAGCTTTTCTATGGGCTTATAATTGGCATTCCGCCATTTCAAGAGCAGAAAAGAATAGTCCAAAAGATAGAGTTGTCAGCGCAACTCTTGAAATAACTGGCTTATTTTGAAAGCAATACGCTCTTGCTCCCTTACAGGTGGTATCGGAATAAGAAAATCATTGAATTTGTTTTGGGTTAGTTGATTGATTGTGGTTGTATTACTAACATCTCTCAACTGCCCAAAGAACAACTCAGACTGCAAATAAGCAAACATATATTCGTAAATAGGAGTTTTACATATTGTCATAAATGCGCCAAATGTCATTGGCTCTGGCAAATTCCTTATAAGAGCCGATTTTCCAACTAATCGTTTGCTTCCATTTCTTGCACAAATTATAATGTCATTCTCTTCTATAAGCAATTTTTCTGATATGGAAGAACTTACTCTTACAATATCATCTAATGCTAACTTGCCATTTCGTATATTACAGGAACGTAATACGATAGTTCCTTTCTCGTCAATATCTGTCGGTTTATACGTTAGACCAATACAAGAGTTTGATACATTACGAACTCTACACCATTCCCAATTACTTGGGATTTCAAAGGGAATTTGCTCAGTTATATCCAAGCATTTTTTGCCTATCTGCTCATAATACTTGTTATCGTCACCACGGAAGATAACAGAATCGTTGAGGGCTGACTTCTTTAGTTTGCCCTCTTTGACGAGTTTCTGTTTCTCCTTCTTTATCTGTTCTAACAACTCTTGCGCTGTGCCTTCTACTGCAAGTTGCGGAACGAGTTTACCTTGTATTGCCTCTTGTAAGATGCTCTTTTTAAGACAATCCTTTATGGTAGTGTTCAGTTCGTCCAATTTGTTCTGAACATTATCATATTTCTCTATTTGTGGTAATAGTTCAGCTAACTTTGCCACAATTCTTCTTTGTTCTGATAGAGGTGGAAAAGGCAAAAGTAATCCTTTCAAACGATTTGCAGATAGTCCAGGCATGGCAGTTCCAACAGATGCCAAATTGTTGCTTTCTTTCAATAGGTAAATGAAATGATATACATATTCACATATACCGATAACACACGGACGCAATCTATGAACATGATTTTGAAGACAAATATCATAATCTTCATTCCATATTGCTGAACGTCCATAACCAGCACCACCTTCACAAACAAGCAAATCTCCTTTTGTAGCCGAACAAGTCTTAATCTCTTCGTCTGTAAAATTCATAACCTTTATATTATCAAGGATAAAGTGTCCCCAATATAGATTAGAGGTCGTTATAAACTTTTGTGGAGTTCCACCACCTTTATTGCTACTACTCTGTTGCTTTCCGCTTGTATGGTTGAATATATTGCCTATACGAGTCCATTCCCACCCATTAGGTATCTCAAACGGCACCTCCTCATCAATGCACTTCACCTCCCCAGTGGCAAGCAACTTCTCATAATAGGAATTGTCCTCACCACGGTAGATAATGGATGCGTTCTTGTCACGCTTGATTTTCTTCTCCTTGATCAAGCGTTCTTTCTCTTGGCGGATCTTATCAAGCAAAACGCTTGCTGGTTCGTCATTAGGGTCTTGCGGTACAAGTTTTCCCTGTATCGCCCATTGTAATATGCTATTCTTTAATTGCTTTCCGTTCATTGTAATTTTCTATCGTTAGAAATCATTGTCCTTATTCTTCTGCTTCAAGAAGAACTGATAAAGTTTCTTGCCTATTTTATCTTTGGCAAATGTCCGCTCATGCTCAATAGGTATGGTAGATAACCTTATCTTAGCCACACCATTTTTCAACATCTCAAATTGTTGTGGACTTATCTTGAATTGTGCTGTAGAACTGATTTCTGTCACTGGAAGGACTATATTGCCAGAAACAATACCTGCCGTTTCAGAGCCGCTACCAATCTGAGAACCATAAAGTTTAATAACTTCACCATCGAATGTTTTTAACAACATGGTTGATTCTTTCAAGAAATTCAGTCGGTCTGACTTTACGGTTGCGATAATGTAATATGCCGTATCTTGCTTTGCAACGCTATATTTCATATTGCATCCCTCGGCAGCCAAAGGTCGATATGTATATCCAACCGTTTGTGCATTTATATTGATACTGCACATAGTCAGTACAATAGACAAAATGATTTGTATTCCAATATTACTTTTCATAATTGTGCTATAAAATCGAAATGTCCTTATTTTATTGTTATTACTCTGCTTCGTCCAACAACTTGTCAAGTTGCGCTTGCAGTTCTTCACGCTTTGGCAAATAGAGTTGGTAACGTGCCACAAACAATTGATTGGTTATACCCTCCAAGGCATACTCCATCAGAAGTTCGTCTTTTCTTGCTCCCAAGACTATGCCAATGGGTGGATTATCGTCAGGTTGACATACTTCTGTTTTGAAATAGTTAAGGTAGAGATTCATCTGCCCAACGTCACCATGCTTTATCTCTGCTCGCTTTAGGTCAATCAGCACATAGCATTTCAAAATACAATGGTAGAATACCAAATCCACCTTGAACTGTCGGCTTCCTATCTGCATGGAGTATTGTCTGCCCACAAATGCAAAACCACGTCCCATTTCCAAAAGGAACTGCTCCATGTGGTCTTTAAGAGCCTTTTCCAAGTCACTCTCCTTATAGCGTTTCTGTTTGGGAAGTCCTGCAAATTCAAGCACGAAAGGGTCACGGATGATGTCTTGCGGAGTTTGTACTTGATGCCCCTCGTTAGCCAAAGCAAGAACTCCTGCTTTATCTGTGCTTAGTGCAAGTCGCTGAAACAGACAACTTTTCATCTGTCTTTTCAGTTCCCTAACCTTCCAACATTCCTTGATGGATTCCTTATAATAGAACTGCATTTCAAGTGCATTATCACACTTCAACAGTTCATAGTAATGGCTCCATGTCAATTTGTGGGACAGTGTCCCACATTTTGGGAATGCCAAGTATAACTTACGCATATAGGTAAGGTTTGTTCTGTTAAAACCTTTTCCATTTCTTGCTGTTAAATCCTTTGCAAGGTTTACAAGTAACCTTTTGCCATATTCAGCTCTTTGTTTACCACCCTGTTCAAATTCAACGATATACTTTCCAGTTTGCCAGTTGGCATCAAGCAATTCCGTATTGACCGCAGCAATGGCTTTTGACTTCGCCTCACCCCATAGCGTGGTTATGTTGTCTATCAACTTCTGATAGGCAGCATCATTTATGTTTGTCAAACCTTTATTCTCCATGCCAATCTTTTAGATTTGTGGAACGCCGTTCCACATTTTACAATTCGTCCACATTTACATTTATTCCCAAGATACGCTGTATCTCTGCCAATGTCTTATCAATTTCATGATCAAGAGCCTTGCGTTTCTTGAAATAGTCGGCAAGCAGTTCGGCAGGAGGCAAGATTTCTTCATCCTCTTTCGGGAACTTGCACAAGTCGAAGTTGCAATCGGTGGCGATAAGGTCTTCAACCGAATAGCAACGAGATTTCTCGTCACCATCAGCAATAATAATCTCCTTACGGTCGTTCCACCACTCACGGATTGGGTCGCAATGTTCCGACTTCATGGACTTTGTCTTGGAAAAATGCTTGTAACCCTCTGGCATATCGAGGCGATAGAACCACGTTCCCTTTGTAGAATAACCTTCTGGAGCGCCCTCCGCACTGGTATTGTCGAAGAACAAAATGTTCGTGGCAATCGAAGTGTAAGGTGCAAAGATACTGCCAGGCAAACGGATAATGGTATGCAAGTTGAAATCTCTGAGCAACTTGGTCTTGATGGCTATCTTTGTGTTGTCCGCTCCAAACAGGAAACCGTCTGGAACAATGACCGCTGCACGACCATTCTTCTTCAGTCGGTACATGATGAGAACCATGAACAAGTCAGCAGTCTCGCTACTGCGCATATCAGAAGGGAAATGTGACTTGACATCCGCCTTCTCGTTTCCACCGTATGGTGGGTTCATCAACACAACATCAAACTTGTCTTCGTCTGTATAGTTGAGTACATCTTTTGTAAGCGAGTTGTCGTGATATACCAATGGTGTGTCAATACCATGCAGCAACAGGTTTGTCACGCATAGCATATATGGGAATTGCTTCTTCTCAATGCCAAATACAGACTGATTGTACTCTTTGCGGTCTTCAGCAGTCTTTACCTTCTTATCCAATTCACCCAACCAACTTGTGATGAAACCTCCTGTACCACAAGCGAAGTCTGCCATTTTCTCACCAATCTGCGGGTTGACGATCTCTGCCATAAATTCGGTCAAGGCTCTTGGGGTGTAGAACTCACCAGAGGAACCTGCTGACTGCATTTCTTTGAGGATAGTCTCGTATATCTCACCGAAAGCATGACTTTCCTCATAGTCACCAAGGTTCAAACCGTCAATCACATTCAGCACTTGACGAAGTTGAACTCCATCTTTCATATATTGGTTGGCATCCTCAAATGTGGTCTTTACAATTGCCTGACGGATAGGGGTAGTTGGTGTTACCTCTATGTTTTTGAGTTCCACAAACAATGTGTTGTTGACAAACGAAAGCAGTTCATCACCAGTCAAGGCTTTACCGCTTCCATCGTCATGCGCCCAGTTGCGCCAACGGCATTCTTCTGGAATAATAGACTTGTAATCATCATCGTCCAACTCCCAATCATTCTCTTTCTCGTCATAGACTTTCAAGAACAGCATCCACGCCATTTGTTCTATGCGTTGCGCATCACCGTTGATACCGGCATCATTGCGCATTATATTGCGAACTCGTTTTACGAAATTTGATAAACTCATATTTTGTTTCTATTTTATGCTATATTATATATGTATTGTTCCAGTTCCTTTACGGCATCAAGATAGCCTTGCTTGCCACCAAAGAACTTTACGATGTTTGCCTTAGAACCCAATTTGCGGAATGGGTCATTTTCAAGCACAGTAAGGCTTTCCAATTCTGACACACCTTCCTTGGTGTATTTATCCAACAAGGCTTCAAGCACAAGTCGTGCCTGTTCACCATACTTGCTGAATATGTCTCGTTTCTTCACTTGTTCGGCACGTTCATGTCGTGTAAGTGTTTTCTTGCCGTAGGCTATATGGCAGATAAAATCGAAATCATCAACATCATCCATATCTTGGTCATGCTTCAATGTTGCAAGATCAATACCACTGTCTTTAAGCATTTCAGCAATATCAGACTTTTTCTTGGTTTCTTGCCACTTGGAAGTGAATGTATCAATCGTAGCGTATGTGTCTATGATACTTTTCTTTGTATAGTCGGTAATGCTTTCCGTGCGAAGCAACTTACCATTTGTGTCATAGACAGAAACGACTTTGTTAATGACCATCACTTGACAACCATCCTTGGCAACAATCGGCTTCGGTCGTGGCTCAGGATCTGGTTCTTTCACGCCTTTAGGCTCGTCGTTTTCAGGAAGTACATACGGCTTAGGCTCTTTCTGTTTGGGCGGATAGTTCGGGTCTATTTCAATCGGTCCGTCCCAATCTGGGTCTGCAAACAATCGTGTCACGTTGCGGAAGTCCATTACAGTGAAGTATGTCTTCCCTTCTTTCTCACGAAGACGAGTGCCACGACCTATAATCTGCTTGAACTCTGTCATAGAGCCGATTTGTTGGTCAAGCACAATCAGTTTTGTCATTTTACAATCAACGCCAGTTGAAAGCAACTTACTTGTAGTTGCTATGACAGGATATTTCTCGGCAACAGAAATGAAATAATCCAACTTGCCTTTTCCGTATTCGTCACTACCTGTTATACGAACCACATAGTCGGGATTTTTCTTGCACATGTCAGCATTGGCATTAGCCAAAGCCATACGCATACGTTCCGCATGAGTTTCATCAGCACAGAACACTATGGTCTTAGCCATGCGATCTGTACTTTTCAGATAGTTGGTTATCTCTTGCGCAACTTCCCTTATACGGTCTTCTATAACAATGTTATAATCATAGTCGCTGTTGTTATAAATGCGGTCTTCTATCTCGTTGCCGTTTATATCCTTTTGTCCCTTTGTCGGTCTCCACTCATCGCCAATGTTGGTTGTGATGTTGACAACCTTGAAAGGAGCAAGGAAACCGTCCTCAATTCCGTTTTTAAGACTGTATGTATATATAGGCTCACCAAAGTAGCCAATACTTGACTGGTACTTTGTTTCTTTTGGTGTTGCAGTCATACCTATATGAGTAGCCGAAGAAAAGTATTCCAAGATGTTTCGCCAATTGCTATCATCCTTTGCGCTACCTCTATGACACTCATCAACGATAACAAGGTCAAAATAGTCTGGATTAGGAAACAACTCCTTATAGTTTTTGGCATCATTCTGTCCTATCAACTGTTGATAGAGTGCAAAGAACACTTGATAAGAACCCAATTCTTCCAAGTGGTTCTTGTCTTTTGAGTAATCTATCTTGTGCGTTACCTTTTCTAATGGTTTGAAGTCCTGCTGTATGGATTGGTCAACCAATATGTTTCGGTCTGCAAGATACAACACTTTCTTCTTTAAACCACTTTTAAGTAAACGCCATACAATCTGAAATGCAGTATATGTCTTGCCTGTGCCAGTTGCCATAACAAGGAGCACACGGTTTTGTCCTTTGGCAATGGCACCAACTGTGCGGTTTACTGCATTGCGCTGATAATATCGTGGCGGAAATATATTCTGACCAGTGCAAAAAGGCTGCTCAATGATAGCCAGCTCTTGTTCGTTAAGTCCGTTTCCATCGTTAGCCTCATTTTTATATCTTTCGACAAGTTCTTCTTTTGTTGGAAATTCGTCCATAGCAAAAGTGCGTTCCTTGCCTGTCAAGAAGTCATGTTCGGCAAAACCTTCACCATTTGAACTGTATGCAAACTTTACATCAAGCATTTGGGCATAGGTCATGGCTTGTTGCAATCCATGAGAAACAGAATGATTGGCATCCTTTGCTTCTACAATAGCAATGGGTGTTGCCTTATTTGCATAAAGTACATAGTCGGCAAACTTCGGTTTCTCTCTATGCACAAGATTACCATGAAGGCTAATTTTACCGTCAGTAAATTTAACCTTCTGTTCCATGAATATACTATCCTTTGACCATCCCTTGCTTGTGATGGCTTCGTTGATATAGCGGAACTTGATGTCCTCTTCTGTGAGTTCTTTGCTTATGCCCATGTTCAAATAACGTTTTATTATCGGAAGTTATTTTGTCCAGTTCTAAAAATCCAGTATTTGGCGTTTTTATTCTCGCTCGTCCTCGTCTGTTATCAAGTCCTTCAAATCGACTTGTAGAATTTTTGATATTTCAAGCAATGTTTCCAAATCTGGCTGGTATTTATTTCTAGCGTAGCAGTTTACTGTACTAAAGCTCTTCCCAAGCTGTTTTGCAAGCCATGTCTGAGAGATGCCTTTTTCTTCCAACGTGTCTTTTATTCTGTTCAGTTTCATATTTTCACCGAATTTTACTGCAAATATACATTAAATTTTGCGATAATAATTCGTTATATAGCTCTAACGGGTAAAAATATAACGATATTTCACACTTTCATACCCATTTGATACGAAATAAGGGAATAAAGAGATTTTATCCTCCTTACTCCCTTTCTTTTCTTCCCTAATTTCCAAATACTTTTTCCACTCGCTTGACGGCATCCGCTCTCATCTGCATGGCTACGGAAGCATATATCTGTGTTGTCTTAACACTTTTATGACCCAATAGTTTGCTCACAGTCAAGATGTCACATCCTGCGAGGATAGCCAACGTTCCAAAAGTGTGCCGACTTGTGTGAAATCCGAGAACCTTTGTAATGCCAGCTCGTTTAGCCATGTGTTTCAAGGCTCTGTCACAGTTGCAGATTTGTGGTGTGTTGAACACAAAGCTATCTTCACTTTTATCTTCTTTGTCGGGCAACCATTCCAATGCCTTTTTGCCTAATGGTATCAGAATGGGGTGCTTGGTTTTCTGCATACGAGGCAGATAGATTGCCAATCCCGCATCAGTTTGGCGAATATCCTTCCATTTTAAGTTGGATATGTCGCTATGTCTTAAACCTGTAAAGCAACAGAACATATAACATTGTTTGGTTGCAGGACTGCCTGTTTCAACGGAAGCCAATGCCATGACTTCATCTTTTGTCAGTGCCACTATATTGCTCTCTGCCTTGCTGACCCTTTCCCTTTTATCCAATGAAGCAAAAGGATTTGCATTTATCAGTCCGTTTCTGACCGCCTTGTTCAATATGGTGTTGAGTGTGGTCTGCATTTGGTGCATGGTGGACTGTGCCAACTTCTGAGGGTTGCTTGGAGACTTTGGCGAAACATAGATGTCCCTCATATAGTTCAAGAAGCCCATATATACGTTTTTATTGAAGTCTATCAATCGTATGCCACCTTTATGGCTGTATTTCATATATTGGTGCATGATGACTATCAGCTTCCATACATTCTTGATGTAGTTCTGAGAATACGCTTGGCTGTCAATCAATCCCTTGTGATAATCAAGCAACCATTCATAGAAAACAGGCGATGCCTTTCTTAATGCCGTTTCATCTGGAATATTTGCCTCCTTACGAATACCAAGGAGTCTTTCAGCCTTGATTGCGACCGCCTTTTTCATGGCGTTCTTGTTCTCTCGCTTTGCGTCTTCGTTCACCTCTGGAACAAGATACAAATGCAGTGCCTCATATTCCCTTTTACCATTCTCATAGCAGTCAAGGTATAGTGACTGACTGCCATTTTTTAACACTCTTGTTCTTATCTCTATACTCATTTTCAGTTACCTTTTTATTAGTGCTAATCAAATAGATTATCAACCTTGTTGACCGCCTCCACTTTTTTCTCATCCACTATCTTGCTGTATATCTGTGTTGTAGAGACATTGCTATGCCCCAATAATTTGCTTGTTGTATAGATGTCAACTCCAAGTGTCAGCATCATCGTGGCGAAGGTGTGCCGTGAGCAGTGAAACGAGATATGCTTTTTAATATCAGCATTTTGCATCCATTTACGAATGTCGTGACATACCGTTGGAGTGCCTGGCAAAGTGAATATCGGCTCGTTCGGGTCTTCCTTTTCATTAAGGCAGTTCAGAGCCTCTTTTGATAATGGAACATTGACGAGTTTGTTTGTCTTTTCCATGATTGTGCGGACAAACTTTGTCTTTCCGTCAGATGCGAGAAACACCTTGTTCCATGTGAGCGCACGTACATCACCCAAGCGCAATCCTGCAAAGCAAGAGAAGATAAATGCCTTTTTTACTTCCGTGTTGGCGCAGTCCGCTTTCATAATGGCTTTCAACTCGTCAATGGTCAGATATTCTCTTACGCTTTCGGCTGGCTGATGCTTCTCCTTAGCATCCAACAGTTTCATTGGATTGCTTGCTATGATACCCTCACGCACTGCCTTATTCAACGCTCCATTGAATACCGCTTGATGATGATGTGCGCAACCTTGACTGATGACAGCTGTTGCGTCTTTCTTCACTCCATGATGTGCCGTTTTCAAAAACTTCACGAAGCCACGGCAGAAAACAACATCTATTTCTGACAAACAGATATTGATGTCGCCAGTCGTGGCAAGGTACTGTTCTATCTTGTGGCGCATCTCCTTTCTGCCTTTCAATGTGGATTTGGCAAAGTTGCCGTCCGACTCCTCATATTTGCAGAGCCAAGTCAGCAGTGGCATATTCTCTTGCTTGATTTTCTCCCATTGTTTGATGCCACGGTTCTGTAACCCCAATATTCTTTCTGACTTCACCTTGTTTGCCACTTGCATAGCGTGTCTGTTCTGGTCTTTTGAAATCGGGTCTTTCTCTGGAACGAGGTAGAGCGACAGCGACTCGTATTTTCTGACACCATCTGAATAAATGTCGAGATAGAGGCTGATATTTCCATTCTTCAACTTGCGCTGACGAATACGAACAGGCTCTTTCGGTTTTGATACTTTCTTTTGTCTTCCCATGCTGTTATATGCTTTTATTTGTTTCTATTTTATGCCCACATTTGGGCTTCTCTGAGGTCAAAGTTATAAAGATTATTTTGTTACGCGTAACAAACGTGCAACAAAAATGCACCAAAAATAGATTTTTAACAGTCAAGAAAATAAAAGAAATCAAATCAATAAAGTATCTGTGTATCAATGTGATAACGTGTATTTCTTTTGATTTATTAAGACTTTGTTTTACGCCATAATATCCTCTACTTCGTGGGCTTCTACGTGCTATTGCTCTTCGACATCGTGCTCTGCATAC
>ERZ1031911.106-NODE-106-length-12738-cov-6.016794_pt1 | contig 12738 bp, 10 predicted proteins | sample MGYA00518167_ERZ1031911 | MGnify/ENA primary metagenome ERZ1031911 (study PRJEB33719, sample SAMN04261271) | wastewater metagenome | biome: rural village; feature: human; material: feces | host: Homo sapiens | place: El Salvador | collected 2014-01-14 ... | reverse complement strand
CTGAAGAGATTTGGGATTCCCATAGCCTGCTGTTCGGACGGACCCTCCGGTATCCGTATGGACTGCGGCACCATGGCATATGCCCTGCCTAACGGCACATTGCTTGCCTGCACCTTTGATCCGGAACTGGTGGAGGAGCTGTATGAAATGGAGGGCATGGAGCTTCGGAAGAACAAGATCGACACCCTCTTAGGACCCGGCATCAATATCCACAGGAATCCATTGAACGGTCGTAACTTTGAGTATTTTTCGGAAGATCCGTATCTCACAGGTATCATGGCAGCAGCACAGCTGACCGGCATGGGAAAATACGGTGTCACCGGCACTATCAAGCATTTTGCATGTAACAATCAGGAATTCAAACGGCATGATGCCAACAGCATCGTATCCGAGAGAGCACTGAGAGAGATCTATCTGAGGGGCTTTGAGATCGCGGTGAAACAGGGTGGCGCTTACAGCATCATGTCTACTTACGGACCGGTAAACGGACTGTGGACAGCTGGCAACTATGATCTCCTGACGACCATTCTCCGTAAGGAATGGGGATATCAGGGCATTGTGATGACTGACTGGTGGGCGAAGATCAATGAGGAAGGGGAGCCCGGCTCCGGCAGACAGACGATTCCCATGGTGCGGGCACAGAACGATATCTATATGGTCGTAGCGGATGCAGCATCTAACTCCGCGGGGGACAATACCGCGGAAGGGTTGGCAGATGGCAGACTGACCAGAGCACAGCTTACACGGAATGCGGCAAATATCTGTGGTTTCCTGTTACGTTCCGTTGCTATGGAACGGTTTCTGGACAGAGCGGAAGAGGAATGCACGGAGCTTCACAATCCGGTAAGCACCGAGGGCGCAGGAGACAGCGGACAGGTGCTGGCGCGTCTGGAGCTGCCGGAGCCGAAGCTTTTAGAGGACATAGAGCTTCCGTTGGAGAAGCTGTCCACGAAGAAGGGCACAAGTGCGGTATACCAGTTGCATTTCTCCAGGATCGGAAGATATGAACTGGTATTCCGGATGAGTTCTGCGTTAGGAGAACTGGCGCAGCTGCCGATCTCTGTGTTCCTGAACAATACATTACAACAGACCGTGACCCTTAATGGCACGGAAGGTCAGACCATGGAACGTGTTGTAACACTGCCCATTCGTCAGGACGGCGAGAAATACATGAAATTATATTTCGGAGAGAGCGGTATCGACATGCGCCGCATGTTCTTACGCTATGTGGGTAAGAACGATATCGAAAGCTTCCGGAATGAATGATCCGGAAAACTTTAACGGAATATTTATGCATAGCCTCCCAAAGAATGATTGACTTCCCCTGCTTTTTCAGATACAATCTACTCTTGTACGTTTATAAGAAAAACTAACGAGGAGGCAGGAAAAGTGATAGCACAGATGCTTGCAGTAGTTATATTTGTAGCGATGTTTGTCCTGATCGTTCTGGAAGTATGGGAGAGACACGTTATTACACTGGGCTGCGGTCTGCTGACGCTGGTGCTGGTATTCGGACTGGGAATGCACAGTATGGGTGCAGTGTGGGAGACCCTGAATTTAGGAAGCTTTTTTACAAGTCATTTCTGGTATACGGCGGGACAGTCCGCGGAGACTTCCAGTGGTATTAACTGGGAGACGATCGTATTCGTAGCGGGAATGATGATCATGGTAGAGGGAATGGCGAGAGTCGGATTTTTCCGCTGGCTCTGCATGCGCCTTGCTAAAATGGTTAAGTATAAGGTAGTGCCGCTGTTCATGACCTTTATGGTATTATCCGGTATTCTGGCAATGTTCATTGACAGCATCACCGTAATTCTGTTCCTGGCAGCAGTCACGATTGAACTGTCACAGCTGTTGAAATTCAATCCGGTGCCTATGATCCTGGCAGAGGTATTCTGTGCGAATCTGGGCGGATCCGCTACCATGTGTGGAGATCCCCCCAACATCATCATCGGTACTTCCCTGGGATATTCCTTCACGGATTTCCTGACCAATACCGGTCTGATCGCAGGTATTTCTCTGGTCGTAGTTGTATTGTATTTTTACCTGGTATTCCACAAGGAGCTGCGTGCCAGCGAGGCGGCAGCAGTCGGCAGCAACCAGACTTACCCGGATCCTTCCGAGGCGATTACCGATAAAAAGGGCTTTATCATCAGCACCGTTATTTTCCTGTGTGCAGTAGCATTGCTGGTAACCCATGCACAGACTGGTCTGACCGTATCCTGCATTGGTGTGTTTATCACTATCGTGACGCTGATCGCCGCAGGCAGAGATGCCCTGAAGCTGATCAAGCAGATCGACTATAAGACGCTGCTGTTCTTCATCGGATTGTTCATGGTGGTAGGCGGTCTGGAGCAGACAGGTATTCTGAAAGTTATGGCGAACTTCATCGGTGACATCAGTAATGGTAATCTGATGCTGATGATCGCGATTATTTTGTGGATCTCCGCAATCGCCAGCGCGTTCGTGGATAATATTCCTTTTGCGGCGACGATGATCCCTATCATCAGCAGTCTGTCCGCGGCCCAGGGTGTGGATCTCTCTATCCTGGCATGGGCGTTAGCCATGGGAACCGATATCGGTGGAAGCGCAACTCCCATCGGTGCATCTGCGAATGTCGTGGGTATCGCTACCGCGGCAAAGGCAGGTCATATGATCAAGTGGGGAAAATATTGCAAAGTTATGGCTCCTGCGACTATAATAGTAATAGTAATCTCCATGGTAATGATCTATGCGAGATATCTGTAAGACTATAAGGAGGGCAGACCCATGAGTGAACAACTGATTATCTCCGTCAGCCGTGAGTACGGCAGCGGCGGACATGAGATCGCACAGAAGCTGGCAGAATATTACAAGCTGCCAATGTACGATCATAACCTGTTAGACGAGGTGGCTGCAAGCATGAATGTGAGCAGCAAGGAGCTGGCAGAGTTCGATGAAAAGAGACGTAACAAATTCCTGTACAGAAGTGTGATGGGAATGAACAGCTCTCCGGCAGATAATGTGGCGAGAATGCAGTTCGACTATATCAAGAAAAAGGCAGAGGCAGGAGAATCCTTTGTGATCGTAGGACGCTGTTCTGAGATCGTGTTGAAGGACAATCCGAATCTGATCTCCATCTTCGTATTAGGAGACAGAGAAGCCAAGATCGAGCGTGTTATGCAGATCTATGAGCTGGATGCGAGACATGCGGAGGAGCGCATGATCGAGAAGGACCGTCGCAGAAAATCTTACCACAACAGCCATTGTAAGGTAAAATGGGGCGACTCCCGGAACTACGATCTGTCCATCAACAGCAGCAGGCTGGGTGTGGAGGAGACTGTGGAATCTCTGAAGAATTACATAGATGCGAGAATCGCTCATAAATAGAATGATATAAGATAACAAAAATGCAGAGACTGTCTGTGGAAAATGTACAAGAGAAAATCTTGTGGATGCCGTAGACAGTTTCTTTTTATTGCCATAGAAAGTGTGTCTTAAAAAATGCCGGACAACATTTAAGCAAATATTAAGGATTTCTGCCGCGACAAATACAAAGGAGTGTGGTATCCTAGGAGACAAATAGGAAAGAGGCTTAAGGAACGTACCGGTGCCGGTATGTGGAAATGAGGTACAATATGAGTGACAGAGAACGAGATTCCATTCAGGAGATGGAAGATATACAGAAAGGGCTGGAAGCCTTTTTACAGCAGGAGATGCAGGAAATGCAGACGTCTGGCTCCGGCAGTGGGAAGTCCGGGACCGGAAGGCGGACAGCAGAGCGTCCGGCTCCACAGATGTTTGACATGACTGAGAATGACGAGGATGAGGAGGAACTGGATGTGATCGGATCCGGAAGACGAGCAAGAGCGGATGATTACGCGGAAGATTGGGATGATCCCGCGTATCGTAAGAGACAGGTGGCTCGCAGAGAGACGACGCGTAAGACTTCAGAGAATCGTAATAGTGGTGGCCGTAGTAACAGTAATGCAGATCGTCGCAGACAGGCGGCATCTGATAGACCTCGGCGTAGCAGAAGGGAGGACTATGCGGACGAATACGAGGACTACGAAGATCACAGAGAAAAAAATCGCTCCGGAAGAAAAGCAGGGAAGCGTGAGGAGATAGACACGAAAACGGATAAGAAGAGCAGAAAAGGAAACAAAAAGGAAGCCGGGAGCGGCAGAAAAAAGAAAAAATCCGGCTTCAAGCGCTTCCTGATCGCAGTGGCGCTGATCCTCGTATTTCTGGCAGCAGGGTTGTACGTCCTGGTGGGCAAGGTCTATGCCGAGATGAATTATGAAGAGATCGAATCCGTGGCAAGCTCTCCCATGAAGGAAGAAGGCGTCACGAATATTCTCCTGATCGGTAACGATTCCCGTGAGAACGGGGAGGATGGCAGATCCGATGCCATGATCCTCCTGTCTATCAGCAACAAGACGAAAAAGATATATATGACATCTCTGCTCCGTGACATGTATGTAGAGATACCGGGATATAAGGACAATCGTCTGAATGCGGCATATTCCTACGGCGGTGCAGAACTGCTGATGGAGACCATCGAGCAGAATTTTGACATTCATATCAGCCGCTATGTGCTGGTGAATTTTGAGGCATTTGCAAATCTGGTAGATGCCGTGGGCGGCGTGGATCTGGAGCTGACCGGTAAAGAAGTGGAATACGTGAACGGCTACCTGGTAGAATATAATATCCTGCTGGGCAGACCGGAGGGAACGGACTATTTCGATGACCTGTCCGGAGGTATGGTGCATCTGAACGGACCCCAGGCGCTGGCATATTGCAGAAACCGTTATATCGGTACGGATTTCGGCAGAACCGAGCGACAGAGAAAGGTGCTGACAGAGGTCATTCATAAGCTGCCTAAGGGTGTACTCACGAATCCGAAGGGTCTGATTGACGGTCTGATGCCGAATCTGACCACGAACCTGACCCAGACAGAGTGTTACCGGTTAAGCCTCATGGCACCGAAGATTCTGACATACGATATTATACAGAACAGTATTCCCATTGAAGGCACGTATAAGGATGCGACCCATCGTAAAATGTCTGTGCTGGAGGTGGATTTCGAGGCAAATAAGAAATTCCTGCAGGAGAATCTGTATGGAACGGGAGACAGCACTGCGACAACAGAGACTGCTGACTGATGTAACAGTGACACTGTCGTCATATATGGTAAAACGAGGGGAGAACGTTTATGGGGCAGAGGAAAAAGCAGTTTGTGGCACTGGTTTGTGTGGTCAGTGTAATAGTGCTTAGCGGCTGTGGGGATGATCTGACACAGCAGGTCTGTATTCCCGGGGTGGAAGAACTGGCGCAGCCGATCGGAGGTTACCATACCGGACCGCAGGACGATCAGCCCGGGGATAATATCGGGGAGATCGTTCTGCCAGGTGGGACGGACGGTGACAATACTGCATTGCCGGAATCGGGACAGTCCGGAGCTTCGGATACTTTGATGGGGGAACGCTGCATGATCACAATCTCTGCGGCAGGGGATGTGACTTTGGGCAATCATCAGGAACAGGATTACAGCTATTCATTCCGCCAGGCGTACGATCAGACGGAGGATGAGGGATATTTTTTCGAGAATGTGAGAGATATTTTCGAGGCGGATGATATGACCATCGTGAATCTCGAAGGACCGTTGACCACATCGGAACATATGCGTGAGGGGCAGACCTACTGCATCAAGGGAGATCCGGCGTATGCCCATCTGCTGACCTTGGGGGATATCGAAGCCGTCAGCTTTGCGAACAATCATCGACTGGACTACGGAGAACAGGGCAGCCGGGATACAGTGGCGGCATTAGAGCAGGAGGGCATTGTCTATGCCTATGATAAAAATGTAGGCATCTATGAGATCCCGGACAGTGCGGCAGCCCACGGCGGAGAGCGGAATCTGAAAATCGGCATTATCTCCGTTAATGAAGTGGAATGGGGCGCACAGGCGGAGAAACTGATTCAGAATAATATCGAAGTCTTGCGGGAGCAGAACGTGGATCTGATCCTCGCCTGTTGTCACTGGGGGATCGAAAAAGACAATTATCCGGAAAATTATCAGCAACAGCTAGGCAGGAAATGCATTGACTGGGGTGTGGATCTGGTCATCGGTCATCATCCCCATGTCCTGCAGGGAATCGAGGAATACAAGGGCAGATATATTATCTACAGTCTGGCAAATTTCTGCTTCGGAGCCAACCGGAATCCAGAGGACAAGGATACCATGATCTTCCAACAGACCTTTACTTTTGAGAACGGGGAAAAGGTGGAGGATCAGAACGCCCGGATCATTCCCTGTATGGTAAGTTCTGTCAAAACAAGGAATGATTTCCGACCGACGCCGGCAACGGGGGAGGATAAGCAGAGGATCCTGCAGCGTATGAACGAATACAGCAGTGCTTTTTGTGTGGCATTTGATGAGGACGGCGGGATTATAGTGAATTGACCGATGGGAAAGGATAGGAATTGCCATGGAAAAAGCATTTAAGCTGGATTTTATCAATGATAAAACAGGAAGCCTGTATGTGAATTGCTGCGGGTGCTCTCAGACGGAAGCACTGCACAGCTTCGGACCGGCATCCAAGCCGCACTACCTGATCCACTATGTCTTAAGCGGCAAGGGGCATTTCCGGTTCCATGACAAGGAATACCGGCTGGAGGCCGGGTACGGATTTCTGATCCAGCCCAACGAGCTGGCTTTCTATCAGGCGGATGCGAAGGATCCCTGGAGTTATCTGTGGGTGGGATTCGCCGGGAGCCGCGCGGAAGAGTATTTACATAGCATGGGACTGTCAGACAGGCATCCTATTTTTTCCTGTGATAAATCAGAGGAGCTGTATTCTATTGTCCGTGATATGATGGAACACAATACCTTTGGAATCGCGGATGATCTGCGCCGGAACGGACTGCTGGGAGTATTCCTGTCTGTGATCGCGGACAGCGCCGGTGTGGTAGCCAGAGAGGAAGAGGATAAGGGGAACCAGTATGTGAAAAAAGCGGTATCTTTTATCCAGAGTAACTACTGTAACCCTATCAAGGTCACGGATGTAGCGGATTATGTGTGTATCAACCGTAGTTATTTATATACATTGTTCCAGAATTATCTGGGAATGTCGCCTCAGCAGTTCCTTACCACCTTCCGTATCACCAAGGCGAGAGAGCTGCTGGAATCCACCAATTATCCGATTGAGAGTATTGCCCTGTCCTGTGGGTATAGTGATGCGCTGGTATTTACCAAGGCGTTCCATGCCATGAAGGGCATGTCTCCGTCAAAATACCGCAAGGAAAGCCACAAAGAGAGCACAAAAGAACAGCTCCAGGAGGTCGAGGGTCTGATCGCCCGGCTATTGAAACCGTAAAGAACAACATTAAAAATGCCCATTCATTTGAATATGAATGGGCATTTTTGGTGCCTTGGTTTTATACAGGAATTCTATTTATTTAAGTTATTTTCTACATATTCCAGGATATAGAAATTATCCTCCGGCATCTGGCATCCGACGATATACAGTCCGTTGTCGTCGGAACAGCGGATGATGCGACCTTCCAGCTCATTATGATTCGGCAGAGCAAAATCATGGATCGTGATAATGACTTCTGCATTTTTGCTTTGAGTGAATATCTTGTCTGTAGCCAGGAAAGCGAATCCGTTGGCACTGATATTTTCCATGGTAGCCGCATATTCCGTATCGGAATTTTTGAACTTAATAGTACAGGTATTATTCAGATCCATACGAGGGTATTTGCGTCTATTGTTGATCCTGGGTCTGGTAGTAATGGTAATCCTGAAAGCATGTTCACCGCTTTCGGGAGCAGGAGAAATGGTGGCTTTGTCCCAACAGTACAGGATATTACCTGCGGTGACCTGCAGCATACAGGAAGCAGACCCGTTAACGGTCAGCTTCTTCTGACAGGATACCAGCAGTCCCTCCGGAAGCTGCTCGATCAGTTCCCCAAGATATTGGACATCCTCCTGACCGACCAGCTGTAAGTCAATCTTCATTCCGGGCTTGATGTCTTCAATACCCATGAAACCACCGATACCCAGATCACACATCATGTTCTCCATGACATCTTCGATGGTATTGATATTGTCTGCTGTTTCCTGATACTTGCTGAGCATCCGTTCACTGGTCCGGCTGGAGTGTGTGATACAGGTTGTGATGGTATCCACGATGTTAGATACCTGCTCCATGTTGGATACCAGCTGAGTGTTAGAGCTCTCTACTTCTTTAATGGCATTATCTACAACCTGAATGTGATTGCCCAGCTGCACGGAATCAGAAGCGATCTGATTTACGTTATCTCCGGTCTGCGTTACTTTTTCCAGAGTGATCTGGATCAGCTTTAATGTCTCTTCAATGGAAGAGGTCATCTTCGCGGAGGTAGCATCCAGCCGGGAGAGAGCATTCCTGATCTGCTCAGAGGAAGCGTGGGTCTCAGTGCTTAAGGTACGGATCTGATCCGCTACGACAGCGAAGCCCTTGCCGGCTTCTCCGGCTCTGGCAGCTTCGATGGAAGCATTTAATGCCAGCAGATTCGTCTGGTTTGTGATCTTCTCTATGGTGCCGGTCTCCTGTTTTACCATTTCGAATTCCTGACGGAAATTCTCCAGAACATTTTCCAGCTCGGTGGACAACTGTGACATGGTAGCAGCTGTATTCACCAGACTCTTCAGGTCTTCCGCGCTGACGCCGGAATGGGATTGCGTTTTTTCGACGAGCGTGATCATTTCTCCGATCAAAGCTACCACATTTTCTACCTGGGCGCGGATATCGGAGGTCATCTGTGTGGATGACGTGGTACGATCCTGCAGCATATTGTTGTTGTCAGTCAGCTCGTTCATACCCAGCATGACGATATCGGAGCCATGCTTATTCTCGGAAGCCAGCTCTCTTACGACAGTGATACCATCCAGAATGATATTACTCGAAGATTTGACCTGCTCTACGGTGGTTACGACTCTGTGCAGGTCAGCCTTGATGCTGTCGGTCATGGCACCGTCGGATTCATTCAGATGACGGATGGACATGACATAGCAGATGTAGCACAGGACGATACAGGACAGCTGTAACTGGTAATTCTTCATATCGGAAGCACTGTTGAAGCCGAGCATATAGCGATAGACGGCTGCACCGACGATGATCAGGGCATTGGCGATACCGCAGTTAATCATGAATTTTCGGTTCTTATATAGTACCAGCAGGCTCGTCACCGGCAGAATGTAAGTGAAAGCGATCGGGGAAGCAGTAGTACAGATGACAAAAGTGTAGAAGATGCCGTAACCGATGACCAGATCGTAGCGGTAGAGCTCCGTTGCCCAGCCTTTTACACGTAACAGAACTTCGCCAAAGATCAGAGGCAGCCAGCATAATGCCAGAAAGATCAGATAAGAAGTGGTGGGATATAATCCCCCGGACGCGTCGGAGCCATAATTGGCACTCAGTAAAACAGCAAAAACGATCCAGATCTTACGGGCTTTCCGATTAGCTTTTTCTTTGAAAACATTTTCGTCGTATGTCATGATACATATCCTCCTTTACAGTCCTCTCCGGTATGTTCAAAAAAATGAATCAAATGGTGGATCACTTCCCTGCTTTCCGGAAGCTCCGGGTAAAAAGCGCTGAACGCATGGGTCAGGCGGGGATCCTTCGGGTAGTTGATCAGTTTATGGGGCATCTGATGTCTGCGCAGAGCCTTTTCAAAATTCAGAGTATAACTCTGAAGATTATCGTTGTCACTGGTGATCAGGAGACTGGGTGGCAGGCTGGTCACGATGTCCGGGTGCTCCGGAGATACATAGGGGGCAAAAGCACTTTTTTTATAATGCCGGCCGTAGAGATATCTGGGGAGGAAAAGTCCGATCTGATCCAGGCGGTTCGTATAGAACATTCCGCTGACCAGGCCAAGTGCCCGGACTGGCAGGTCAGAAGGGGTTACTCCGGCAGCCTGTGCCAGTGCAGTGCTTCGCTGCATGGCGATTCCATAAGTCAGCAGACAGGCACCGCCGCTGTCGCCGCAGGCATATATGTGGGAAATGTCACCGCCGTATTCCGTCAGATGATCCCGGATAAAATCCAGTGCCAGATGCAGATCAGCCAGCTGGTCATAGAAAAGACAGTCCGGTATCAGCCGGTACTCCATGCTGAATACCAAATACCCCGCCTCACAAAGGGAGGCACAAAAGGGACGGTTGAACTCCTTGTTCCCCATGAGGAGGCCTCCGCCATGTACGTTGACGATGACCGGGAGAATCTCTCCGTCCCGTCCCCTGGGACGGTAGACATCCAGACGATGTGCCGGAACATGCTTCTCGTCATAGAAAATATCCGATTGTAGGAAAACGTCTTCCGGAAGAGGATACTCTTTGCCCCTGGAAGCGTAGCTTTGCTCGAATGCCGCCCGCTGCTTATAGAACATTTGACATATAAAGCTTTTCATGTGTACTCCTGATTCTGACTGTATATGTTTCAATAAAAGAGAAATATTTGTCGAAAAAAAGCGATATGCAGTCTTTAAAAGAATACCACAGAAATGAATAGATTAAAATAGAAAATGCAACATTCTATTATGGAATGTTGCATTTTGTCTTGCACTACATATTTCGGCTGACCATGGGAAAACTTTAGCCTTTTTTATAAAAAATCGTTAATGCGTTATTTTCATATCACTATAGCAATTACAGAAGCCGCATGTCATAGCTGTATGTCACGAAATACGGCATCTTTGTCATCCTGTTCAATTCCCAGATAATGTTTTGTGATCTGAAAAGAAGAATGATTGTAGATTTCCATCAGCAATGCGGGTGGTGTTCCCATTTTCCATGCATGGTAGCCGAAGGTCTTCCGCAGGGAATGGCACCGGATCACATCTTCGATCCCTACGGCTTCTGCAGCCTTACGGACAATGCGGTAGGCCTGGTATCGGGAGAGCGGGGAATCAGCTTTTCTGGGACTGGGGAAGAGGTAGTCTGTGTCGGCTATGGAAGTCTGTGTTTTTCGGTAGGACAGTAATGTTTCCTGAAGTTCTCTGTTGATCAGGATTCTGGTTTCTTTTTCCGTTTTTTTCTCCGTGATCAGGAGATGGGTGTAAAAGCGGCTGTGTTCTGTGCAATAGACATCTCCCCAGGTGAGATGAAGGATGTCGTTGATGCGGAGAGCGGTGTTCAGACCGATCAGGATGAGAGTGTAATTCCGGGAGTTGGGCTGTTTGGTAAGGTAGTACTCTTTGAAATCGTGTAGAAGCTGTTTGCTGCGGATAGGTTGTGTCGTGCTCATAATGGCCTCCTTGATGGAATAAATGAATTAGGAAAATGCAACATTCCATAATAAAATGTTGCATCAGTGCAAACCAGCAGGCAAGGAAGGCTGAATAAAAACAGGGAGGTTATCAATTATGCTGCGTCTGACCGTTAGTCCGGAAGAATACCTGATGATCAATGACAATATCAAGATCGTGTTCCTGGGAGGAACCAAGAATCATCTCCGCATCATGATCGATGCACCGAAAGAGGTGAACATCGTGCGAAGCACGGTATTAGAGAACCAGATCACAGATCCGGAGGAGAGAGCGAAGCTTCCTAAATATTATGCGGAAGAAGAGCACCCGGAGAAGTATCGCAAAAAATCCAACGTGATCATCACAAAGGGAAATGCGGACAAATAATTTCATACGGTAATAACCGGAGGAAGAGCGGCTCTGTCAGGGCCCGACAGGGAAGCTCCTACTCCGGTTACTATAAAAACTAACAACAAGTATCTGGGAGAAAAGGATTTCTCAATAACAATACAGATACGCACACTGCCGCAAAAGGAATTGGGCAGTAATACAAGGAGGTAAATTATTATGGTAGTACAACACAATCTTACAGCTATGAACTCTAACAGAATGTTAGGCTTAACCACCGCTTCTCAGGCAAAATCCACCGAGAAACTTTCTTCCGGTTATAAGATCAACCGTGCAGCTGATGATGCAGCAGGCCTGTCCATCAGTGAGAAGATGAGAAAGCAGATCAGAGGTCTGACACAGGCTTCTTCCAACGCACAGGATGGTATTAGTGCAGTACAGACCGCTGAAGGTGCTCTGAACGAAGTTCAGGATATGTTGCAGAGAATGAACGAGCTGTCTGTAAAGGCTGCAAACGGAACCCAGTCTGAAGATGACAGAAGCTATATCCAGAATGAGATTGATCAGTTAACCACTGAAATTGATCGTGTAGCTGAGACAACCAAGTTCAACGAGACCTATCTGCTGAAGGGTGATAAAACTGCTGCAACCAAGTATACTTATTCCTATGCTGAGGATGCAGCAACTACAAAGGGAGCAGCAACCTTTGCAACGGGAGCTAATTCAGGAGCAACTGTTGCGACAGATTTTAAAGCACCTGCATCTGCAGCTGAAAAGAAGTCACAGAACGACTTTATTAATTACCTTAAGAGCACAGGCGTTACAGTGGAAGGCACTGATAATGGAGCTGGTGCTGTAGCTAAGACAAAGTTGTCTGTGACGTCTAGTAGATGGTCTATTGCTGATGATGGAACTGTTACTGATAAGGATAACAATGTTGTCCTTGGAAAATTGACCGCAACAGCAAATAAAGTAGGAAAAGATACAGTTACTGCAAAGACTGTTACGACTGCTAAATTCACTGGCGATAAGGTAAAGTACTATGATAAAGATGGAAATGGAATTCCTGAAAATGCACTGAGCTCATACTTTACTTCTACTGGAACTACGGCC
>ERZ1031911.73-NODE-73-length-16650-cov-6.883820_pt1 | contig 16650 bp, 8 predicted proteins | sample MGYA00518167_ERZ1031911 | MGnify/ENA primary metagenome ERZ1031911 (study PRJEB33719, sample SAMN04261271) | wastewater metagenome | biome: rural village; feature: human; material: feces | host: Homo sapiens | place: El Salvador | collected 2014-01-14 ... | reverse complement strand
CACCTTTTGCATTGTATGCTGGCGTATTATGTTTATTATTTCTTGGTCAGTTGCTATGACACATAAAAAAATCGGCAAAGTATCTATTGGATTCAACAAATACTTTGCCGAACATCAGAACTAGGGGCAACGCCCTAGTTACATGTAAAGAGTAGAATTTCTGCCATTACTTATTATTCATTACCTTTACTACCTTACCACTCTGGAGCTTCTTGATAACGAGGCCCTTGGCATTGGCTGCTACCTTAGCACCAGCAGCATTGAATGTTGCAACCACTGCATCATTTGCTACATTGACATTCTGGATACCAGTAGTTTCACCTCCGAGTTCCTCTGGAAGGGTATTGTAAAGCATGATTGTAGAAATAAGGATAGTACCGCCCCATGGAGCCTTGATAGTAACCAAGTGGGCAAAATCATCAACTGTAGGTTTTTCATCAGGTACAGTACGAACCAAATCTTTCTTCAAATCAAGAACAATGGCACCTGTATTTTCATCAAAAGCTTTGTTCTCGATGGCAATCATACCGCCATTAGCCTGCTGACCATCCTTAACGGTACGGTTGAACATGAAACGAGGTTTGGCAACTTCACCTTTTTCGTTTGTGCTACCTTCACCATAAACTACCATGTAATGATAGTCTGACAAGTCGGCATAGATATTTTCAGCCACAGTAGATGTACCTACGATAACAGAACCTGGGGCATTTGGATTCTCTGCACCCACAGTCCAATCCATATAAACCTTCTCATCAGTTGGTTGTGCATCCTTTGTTAAACCATCCCAAATGTGGAACATGTCCTTAGTCAATTCAACACCATCATCTGCACTCTCTTCCTGTGCAGAAGCTGAACCAAAACCTGCAAACAATGCTACGGCTACCATAGCCATACTCTTAATTGTTGTGTTCATAATTGTAAAAAATTAAAATTGTTATTAATAACTAGTTATTTATAAATCTTCTCCGTATAGGTCTTACCGCTACGAAGATAAACTTTCTTAATACAGATACCCTGCTTGGCTGCAGATAAACGCATGCCCTGCAAGTCGTAATACTCTACATGGTCTATCAGGTCGGCATCGGTGGTTACACCGGCGATACCCGTCAAGGCACCCTTGTAGTTCAGGCGGACGCAATCGAGCACAGCTCTCTTTCCGCTCACATAGTTAACCGTCATATTTCCCTTGACATCAGCGATATCCATGTCAAACTCCACTTCCGACCATTCCTTGTTGGAAGAAGCATTCTTTGGCAGTGTAACCTGTTTGGTCTGATTGCCGCAGATAACATTGATAACAGCATCACCCATGGAAGCCTGATAACGGATAGCCACCTTGTAATTACCCACCTTACTTACCGGAATGTAACCACGAACGGAAGCCCCCTTCTGGGTACCCAGGTTCAAGCAGCCCTGACCATAGTATCCACGGAAACCGTTGTTCCAAGCGTTGCCATAGCAACCACCCACATTCTTGTAATCGAAGTTTTCAAACTCATACTGCATCTCGCCTTCGTAAGCTCCTGGAGCAGCAGGAGTCTCGATGACAGCAGCAGTCACATCAGAATCCTTCAACTTTCCTGTAGTCTTGGTGCCCTTACAGTTATCGATGGTCAACTCCAATGGACCATTATGCTTTACATAAACCGTGAACTGACCATTTTTCCACTCGCTGATAACAGTACTTGCCGAATGCTCGGAATTATCCTTCCAAGAGATAGTAGGCTGAGCACTGGCTCCCACCACAATGATGGTATCAGTCTGCTGGGCATACTCCGGAAGATTCTTGTCATCCTGCAATCTGCCATCACCCACACCATAGCGAAGTCCATCCTTGATACGGTAGTTCTGCATGTAGAGACTCAACTTGTCTGAATACTCACGCATGTGAACCAAAGAATATGGAGCGAGGTTCATCTTAATCTGGCTACAGGTATTGTAGGCAGGTTTCAATGTACCCTTGGCACTGCGTCCATTGTTTACCCAGTACTTACGGATATATTTCATACCATTCTTTGTGGCAGCCAACGGAACATGCTCCTCATTATACTGATAAGGGTTGTAGCAAACCCAGGTATTCTCCAGACGCGAAGCATAGATATCACCCGCATATTCCTGTTTGAAGAGCTTATTCATATAAGCCTTCTTGCTGGTCACATTACTCCAAGTTGCACTATTAGCATACTCGCTGCTCTTGATAGCCACCTGCAGTTTCTTGGCTTTTTCGTCGATGAGATCATACACCACAGGGATGGTAGGATAACGTCCTGAAACCTTCAACCACCATTTGTTGTTCAAGGTGGAGTTAGGCCACTGTGTACCATTGTCATCCTGCTCGCTCCGATAGAGGCCATCATACAGTCCGCTTGGCGAAACGTATGGTTCCATTTCGTTCTGGCTGGAATTGATATCCTTAGGCTTGATGTCATTCTGAACGCAAATCTTAGTACGTGCAATGACCTCCTCACGGGAAGGAATACGGATAGTACCATCCAGAATCTTGCGGAACATATCGATGTTGATATTCTTAAAGTGAGGGAACCAAGCCCAGTTGCGACGAATATAGCCATCGGCTGTCTTGGAAGTTGCAATCTCACGCAGGTTATCAGTCGTCACCAACTCAGGACCGTCAATCACCGTCTCACCAGTCAATGCCACATGCTCCAAGATAGGAATGGCACCACAAGCCTTAGGGAAATCATTGTAATACTCCTTCAGTGTTTTTGTATCATCCGAAGGGTCCTTGATGGCATTGCCATTCTCATCCAGTTTATCTTGTTCTTCCATCCAGCCGCAGATATCGAAACGAATACCATACTGGCCGGCATATCCACCCAGATAAGCACCCAGACAGTTGCTCTCGATGTCATAGAAACCATTCTTCATGGTGTACTTCTCGCAGCAGATGAAATGTTCCTTATCGGTAGAAAGCAGACGGTTCATCTCGGCATTACGCTTCATGTATGCCACTGGCATCATATTGGCAGAATAGCATGCCTGCGTAAAGCTCACGCAAAGATAGCCACCATACTGATGGGCAAACTTCATGAGATGCGTGAAGAGTTCCAAGCGTTTCAGGAAAGTAGGCGTATGAACGGTTCCGTTCTCACGCTTACGATCCTCGTCAAATCCCCAGAACTGCTCGGCATAGTTCCATCCCAGAAAGTTAGGATAGTTCTTGTAGTAGCTCTCATAGAGTTCCAGGTCGTCATCATCGAAAGCACTGCATCCGCCACTGGCAGGCTGGATCATGGTCCAGACGCGGTTCTCGGCGCATACCTTCATCCATGAATCCACCACCTTCTTACCATCCGCACAGATGTTCTCCGAAGCAGAGAGCGAGAGGTTGAATATCACGTAAGGCTTGATGTCTTCCGGCACCATATTGATGATGGCTTGCGGATTCGGAGAATTCCATGTATCGATATGGATAATCCATGCCGGCTGGGATGGCGAGATAACTCTTCGCAGGGCAGGCCCGTCATGAGCCTGCGCCACTGCGAATGTTAGTATCCCAAAAATAAATATAAATAATCTTCTTACCATTTTATTTCTGTTTTCTGAAGTCCATTAACCACACCCACGTAAGTAGGTAGGCGATTGAAATGATTCCACAATCCTACACCCGTAGTGCCCTGATTGATAGTAGAGAAAGATACCCCATAGAGTTTGTCTCCCAACACATCCTGTGCCTTGTTCAGGATATAGGCATAGAGTTCAGCCATTCCCTTGTAATCCTCGAATGTAGCCTTGCTCTGATCGGCTACTGTTCCGTTGGCATCAGCCAGGTATACGTTCATGTCTGAAAGACGAATCTCCAGACCTGATGCTTTCAGCGTAGCAAGAAGATTGTCGATATTCGCCTTAGCTTCTGCCACAGAACTGCTATTGTATGGCACGTCGAGCTTCACATCGATGCCTTCAATCTGTGCACCAGCTTCATTCCACTGCTTGATGTAGTTGATGGCAGCCTCGGTCTTCTCGGCATCCGTCAGCAGATTTTCTTCACTGTAGAACAGTTTGGCATCAGCCTTCTTTGAATGGATTTCCTTGCATACATCAGCCACCCAGTTCTCATCCAGATAGTCGTTAGGATAGAACTCATCAGTAGCTACCATATTCTCTGAAGACTTCAAGGAATAGAAGAGATCTTCTATCAGGTTGGAAGCCACATTCCATGCCTGCACCTTGTCTCCATAGTTCTGCATAACGGAATCAACGTAAGCAAACATAGCCTTCTTTACATCAGCAGCCTTCTCTTCTACAGGACGAGGTTTATAATAACCCGGCTTCTGATATGGAGCGTAAATATCAATATTGTCAACATACACCTGCTGAGGCACAGCTGCCTGACCAATTACCAGAGAAATATTGGAAGATTTCATATCATCTGCATCAAAGGCCTCAGTAAAGTCAATCTTTGACAAATCCACCACGAATGTTTCCCAAGTCTTAGCCTTGGTAGGAACACCGAAGTTTCTCAGTTCCTTGGCTTTGTCACCCACCTTTACTCTGATAACCACATTCTTCTTGACATTTGATGAATAATAATCAAAGGAGATGGTCTTGATTGTTGACAGCGAAGCACCCTCAGGCAGATTCACAGGAAACTCGATGAACTTGGCTGCCTTCTTGATGCATAGCGACTTTCCGTTCTTTCCTGTTGGATCCTTTGCCACTTTGGAATCCTTGTCTGTTCCGAAGACATCACCGATGGCACTGCTTTCGAAATCATACTTCTGATGGAGATCAATATTCTCACCTTCTATCCAAGTATCCTTGGTAGCCTCTTTCATCACATTCATGTTCCAGGTATTTGGGGCAAAGAGAGAAGCACATGGCACGAGTCCGGCATCCATTACCTTCTGCACTGCATCTGCATTGTCTGTAGCATTGATGCTACCATCATCAGCCACCACAGCAGCATGGGAGAAGCCATCTGCGACATTCACTTCATTGAAGTTGGCCAAAACGGTACTAAAGCTAGTATTGGCAGCTTTCAAATCTGCAATGGTCAAGTTAGCTCCCAACTTCATGTCGGTGTATTTCTTCAGAACTTCATAACCTCTGGTAAGGTCGTCCATTACTACGCTCTCAGGCTTTTTGCCGGCAGGGTAGCTTGTATCGAAGTCCTCCACACAACCAGTGAGCAGCATGGAAGCTGCTGCACTGGCCAAGAGGATATTATGTATTTTTTTCATAATTCTGATATCAAATTAAAAATGTTCTTACTTCTCAGGAGTGAAAGTCAGGTAATTAATGCCACGATTGCGGACCACCATGGTATCTGTGGTTTCAACCGTACCCAAAGCATCGCTCTTGATGTTGTATTGCAAATAGAGCGTGTTGCGCTTAAACTCGCCCAAGAGCTGGTCGTTCTTGACAAACTTACCACTACCCGAAACCTGAACTCCGTCACTACCGGAAGAGATGGTGCAGTCATCACCGTTGAAGGTCATCAGCACGTTCACCTGATGGTCTATACCACTTGCGTCCTTCACATCCACAGTCATCTGTGCCTTGTACAAGCCTTTGGTCACCACCTTGATTACCTCAGCCTTCTCAATATATGGATAAGCACGGTGAGATTCGTTACCGTTGCTCACATCCTTACCCTTGCGAAGATAAGTGGCAGTCCAAGGATTGACAAACTTCACAAGGCAGAATGTAGTATTCTTCGACTCCAGCACCTTGTCAACGCCCTTGGCACCTGTCAGCTTCACAGGAATCACATAGCCCTGCTCATAACTCTTGTCATCGTTGAAGAACGCATCGGTAAGCTTCACTCTTACGCCTCCCAGCTGCTGTCCCTTGGCAATGACAAACTGGTTAGGGTTCTCAATCTGATAGTAATTGGATGGCATCACCTGGATGGCAGCGCCATTGATTTTATAGCCATCACAAAGACTGGCATCAGATATATAGTCCACGGTAACGTCATTGTTGTTGCCATAACCACCGGCACAATTGGCCTTGATGGTGATGATGTGGTTGTTATCGTCGGTAAGGTCAGCTTCCTGATCCTCACCCAGCTCCACGGTGCGCACATAACCAGCATTGGCAAAATAGACAGTAGTTTCTCCGTCATATCCAAATTCCTTGTTACCGCTCTCGCAGGAAGCGGCCATCAACAAAGTCATGGCAGCAATGCCTATTGTATTCAATAACTTAAAACTTTTCATTTTCATTATCATTTTTAACTGGTTTATTTCCATCCCTTGTTCTGATGGAGATTAGAGTACTTCAATGCTTCTGAATATGGAATATAACCATAGTTCATATAGCTATCGAAATGGCGCTCTTCTACATTTGGCAAGATGGTAAACGTATCGTTGTTCCAATCGATGCCCTGTACAGAAGTAAGCTTGTCCAACTGGTTCCAGCGGCGCAAATCCCAGAAGCGGAATCCCTCGAAGCAAAGCTCCAGGCGGCGCTCGTTGCGAATCAGCTCACGCATCTTTGCCTGGTCGCCGGCACACTCGTCGAGATAAGTATCATCTGTCAAACCTGCACGGTGGCGGATTGCCTTGATCACATCGTATGCTGAGTAAGCATGTGTGCCAGGGTTCTTAGGTCCCCAAGCCTCATTGGCAGCCTCAGCATAATCGAGGAAGAACTCGGTGAAACGTGCCTTGCAGCTATACTTGGTTACCTTAGATGTGCTGCTAGGATTACAGTTGGCTGTCATGCGCAACATCTTCTTCATATAGTAACCGGTGCGGGTAGAAGCATCACGGCGGCCGATACCGTCATCGCCCGAAGAACTACCCGTCTTGATTACCTTGTTTTCAACTCCCGCTGTGGCTCCATTATAGATAATGTATTTAGCCAGACGAGGGTCACGGTTGGCGTATGGATTACTCTCATCATATTCACTGCGTGCATCGGTGATAGGATAACCCTTGGCATCAGGGAAGGCATCTACCAGATTCTGGGTAGGATTGGTTCTGCCGTTTCCGTAGAGTGATGGAGGGAAATTGTTCTTCTCGTCATCAATCTCTTCTGCATTTCTGGTACTGCGCCAGATGATTTCAGGAGGATTGGAACCATTCTTCAAGTTTTTCATCTCATCATCGTTGTCGTAGTAGGTAAGACCTGTTTTAGGCAAACCAGATGGACCGCCTACATAGTCAACCACCTCGGCAGCTGCATCGGCAGCCTGCGCCCAGGTTACATTGTTCTGGGCAGGATCCTGCTGGAAGGCAGGACTTGCAGCAAGCAGCAGGGTACGAGCCTTGATGGCACGCAGAATCAGTCCGTTAATCAGCTGGCGTGCATTCTCGCCCATCACCTTATTATATATACCCATCTTGCCATCCTTGACAGATGTCACCTCAGGCACATTCAGGATATCATCATACTTGGCTGGCACCTTGTCGTCGCTTGTCACTGGCTCATAATCCATAGGCAGCAGTTTGTCAGCCTTCTCGATGTTCGCCAGGATGAAATCCACATGCTCCTGGAATGTCTTGCGAGGCTGGTTGAAATCAGCATCCGTTCCTACATATCCGTCAAAGAGCTGTGTGCCGAGCAACTTTCCATCTTTGTCAAATCCGGCATGGGCACGAAGCAGATAATAGGCATGGGTAGCCAGAAGTCCGTATGCCTCACCTGTCAGGCGGCGCTGCATCAGCTTGTTCTCATTGGCATTCTTCAGGAACCCGATGTTCGAAATGTTTGAGTTCAGGAAGATATACAAATACTGCATGGAAGACAAGTCGTTGTTCCAGCGGCCTGTAGGATCCCAACTCTGAACGGTCCATGAGCCTGTGGCATACTTAGACCAGTTGGCTCCCTTCTCATTCGTCACGGCATCATCCGTCGCTACATCCGTACCTGTGCCCACCTCGTAGTTTGGCAAGTTACGGTAAGCGGTGAGCACGAAGCCCTTGGCCATGATAGGATCATTCTCCATCTCGTTGATGTCCTTCATGTTTTCTGCAGCAGGAGTAAAGACATCATCACATGCTGTCAACAATGCCGCAGAAGCCAATATCATGAATATATTTCTTAATTTCATAATTCTTTATTGTCTAATTTTTCAATATCTAAGATATGATTTCATCAGCCTTTAGAACATCATCTTCAAGCCCAGGTTGTAGAAACGGCACTGTGGTGAACCATAGCTGGTTTCCATATACTTGCGATGCTTGCTGATGGTGAGAAGGCTCTCGCCCAATACGTAAACACTCATACCCTTCACTACCTTGTTCTCAAACCACTCTTTTGGCATATCGTAGGTCAGCTGCACCTTGTTGAGGTTGAAGCAGTCTGTGCTGTAAATCCAGAAGTTTGAGTTGCGGAAGTTGTTGGTATTGTCCTTGGCTGTCAAACGTGGATAGGTAGCGGTAGCGGCTGTCTCAGGTGTCCAGCGTCCACGAACCACAGAGGTATATTTCTTCTGGTTGTAAATCCAGTCGTTGCTCTTGAAGCCCTTGGCACCCATCTGACCTGTACCGGCGATGAAGAGGGTAAACTGCTTCCAGTTCAAGGTGATGTTTACACCATAGAAGAAAGGAGTTGCACTCCATCCATACTTACCCATCACCTGCTGGTCGTTGTTGTCTATCTTGCCGTCGCCGTTGATATCCTTGTACTTCAGGTCACCAGCCTTGATTTCACCGAAGGTATGGTTTGGCACGAAGTTAGGATCTGTCTTTTCGAGGTTTGCCTTCATGTGGTCCACATCTTCCTGAGTGAAGAAGCCTTCGCAGACATAACCGCGAATCACGTCGAGAGCCTGACCCTGTGCGTTCATATAGCTATATTCGTTCTTCTCCTCACGCTTGTTAACCTTTGAGTCGAACACCATACCTGTGAGTCCGAGCTGTGCCTTCACCTTGCCGATGTTCTTCTTGAAGTTTACGGCGAAGTCGAAGCCCTGTCGCAAATCCTCGTTGTAGTTCAGGGAGGTGATGAAAGAACCGTCACTGTTCATCCATGAAGGATAGATGGTAGCAGTTCCCGAAGTAAGCAAGCCCGAAGTAAGCTGATGGAAATAGTTCATGTCGAAGCTAATGGTTCCGTTGAGGAGTGAACCCTCCAGACCAGCTCTCCATTCCTTACGCTTCACGAAATCAAGACCGTAGTTGCTACCACGCTTGGAGAGTGTGGAGTAAGTTCCATTGCCACCACCCTCGTTCCAGGTGTACCAGCCACCCTTCACATCATAGTATCCCTGGTAGAGATAATAATCTGAGATATCGATATCCTGGTTAAGCACAGAGTAAGAAGCATTCAGCTTCAGATCGTCGAAGCAAGGAAGTGCATCCTTGAACCATTTCTCCTGACCGATTCTCCAACCCAGTGTTCCTGATGGAGAAAGAGCGTTGCGATGACCCTCTGCCAACTTGGATGAGTGAACCAGAGCACCGCCAAACTCTGCGTAGTACTTCTGAGCATAATTGTAGGCTGCTCGAAGGGCAAGGTTGGCATTGGTGGTGCGGTGGTAAGAAGAACCCTTTACACCAGATGAACTCTCATGATTCTCGTCCACGGAATTCGACTTGGAGTAACCCCAGCCAGCCAAAGTAGCATTTACGTTGTGCACACCGCCAAAGGTGTTCTTATAGTCAAACTGAGCACGGAAGGTGGTGTTCTGGTAATATTTGGCTGCACCGATATATTCGGTCGTACTGCTTGTTTCCTTACCATATTTCTTCAGGTCGATAATCATGTCCTGTCCGTTCACATTTGCCCAGGTAGGCTCGTAAACGGCATAGTCGAGCTTGTAAGCCTCAGAGTAGTTGTTCCAGTAGTCGATACTGAAAGCAGTCTCGAAGCTCAATCCCTTGACCCACTGGTCGAAGTCGGCCTTTACACCCACATCAAAGGTGAAGGTACGGGAGTGATTCTTCACGTAGCCGGCAGCAAGCGCATCACCAAAGAAGGTAGTCTGGTTATCGTTGTTTCCACCCAGCAGATACTGACCATCGAGTACGTGGAATTTTGAGCCTGCTATCATCTGCTGCAAGGCTGAATTGTTAGCATCCATCATGGAGATTGGCAGCAGACCGGAATACCAGTTTGGACGAACGCTGGTAGCTGTTGACCAGTAGTCCTCAGGACGTCCACGATAGTTGTCCGAGATGTTGATGCCTACATTTACATAAGCCCCCAGCCAGTCGGTGATGGTAGCATCAATGTTAGAACGCACGCGGAAGGAATTGTCCTTGTCCTTCTTGTGCTCGCCAAACTTCACCAGGCTGTTGTTGTAGGTCATGCCCAGGTTGGCATAGTATCTGGCAAATTTGCTACCGCCCTTCACTTCCATCGTAGCATCCGTACGGTTGTTGAACTTGCGCAGGTAGTCACTGCTGTAGAAGTCCATATCCGGATAGCGGTAAGGATTCGTACCTGCAGCCGTATTGTAGATCTGCTCCTTAGAGTATTTCAGCGGCTGTGTAGGGTCATCATTGGTCATCGCCTCGTTATAGAGCGACATATACTCAGCCGCACCCAGATATTCAGGATAAGCCTTAGGTGTATAGATGCCCGTATTGACGGTGGCGGCGATGCTCAATGGCTGCACCTTACCACGCTTGGTAGTGATGAGGATTACGCCCTTGGCAGCCTTGGCACCATAGAGTACTACGGCAGAAGCGCCCTTGAGCACGGTAACCTTCTCCACCTCGGTGGCATTGACGGTGCTGGCCTCACGGGGAGCTCCATCTACGAGAACAAGTGCACCCTGTCCCCAAACATTTCCGTTATAACCACTGATGAGCGACTGAAGATCATTGAGTGCATTGGCGCTGTAGTCCTTTTTCAGCAGCTCTTCGACATTCACCTCGCTGACACCGCCCATCAGGTCGGCCTTGGAAACCTGACCGAAAGCCACGTTTACCTTGGTAGTGTCAGCCATTTCCTGGGCGCTTGCCACACCACTGGCAACTAGCATGGAAGCTAGCGCCAATGACATTCTCTTATTAAATATATTATGTTTCATAATAAATTCTCGAATTGTTTAATTATTCCCAACCAGGGTTCTGAGAGAACTCAGGATACATCTTGACATCCTTTCTCAGGAATGGGAACCAGTAATGCTTTGAAGTAAACTTACGGGTAATCAATGGCTCCTCCTTCAGGTTGAGCACGTGATTTTTCTTTGGATCGTCGTAGCGGTCAACATCCTTCTGGTCGGCTGCACGGTCGAAGTAAACAGCCATCTTCTGGGTGTAAGGAGCCTTGTCTATCAGGAGCCAGCGGCGAAGGTCGGTGAAACGGTGTCCCTCGAACGCCAACTCTACGGCACGCTCACGGCGAAGCTCGCTCATGAAACCATCCAGATTGGTAAGATACTCATCAGCAATATTATCCACATGCGCACGATTGCGGACTATGTTCACGGCATCCACGGCACTCAGATTGAATGCCTGGCTTGATTCCTTGTAACCATAACCCTGAGCCACCGACTCGGCATACATCAGATAAACATCTGCCAGACGAATCATACTCAAGAGTACGCGCATATACTTAGAACGTTCACCACCATCATCAAATTTATTACGATATGGATCACAGAACTTCTTCAGGCAATATCCCGTAAAGCAGTCCTTGGAAGGTGTTGCCGTACGATACTTTCCTCCCGTATAAAGAGAAGCATACTGCACATCTGCATCCTGTCCTGCACTCTTCACACACTTCACACCATCGTAGATGAAGAGGTCGTAGAAGCGAGGGTCACGGTTCTTGAACGGATATTCCGGATCATAGCCGCTGTCGGCATCCTTCTTCGTGATGTCCTTGATAGGCTTACCGTTTGCCATACCGAAGTAATCCACATAGTTGGCTGTAGGATAAACCTTGATACCACCTGTAATAAGGCTGGTAGGACGATAGTCTGTCACCTGATTCCAGATCCAGTTTTTGTTACTTGAATTCTCGTAGAAGATAGCCTCCTTCTCACCTGGAATCTTTTCACCCTGATCATAGGTATAGAAGATGTTCATGTAATTTTCATAAGAAGACAGCTGGTAAAGTCCTGTTTCCTTGTTAATCTTCAAAGCCTCGCCGAATGCCTCTGCAGCCTTCTGGCAATACTCCTTATTATATCCGTCAACATTCTTGAAATCAGGATTCTCCTTGCTTACCTCATTCATCAGCGGTGAACCAGCCCACAGATAATTCTTACCCAGGAAGCAGAGAGCAGCAATCTTGTTAGGACGGAACTTGTTCTTACCCACAGTCTGCTTACCCACGGTAGTCTTATCCCAATCTACAGGCAGCAGCTCAACAGCCTTCTTGAAGTCTTCGGCAGCCTTGTCGGCACATGCCTGATAGGTGAGGCGCGGATAGTTGAACACGGCATCAGATGGAATCAGGAAGTCGATATATGGAATACCGCCCCAATACTGCATAATCTGGAAGTGGAAGAATGCACGGAAGAAATAGAGCTGACCTGCAATCAGGTTCTTCTCTTCCTGGGTAGCATCTACCAGATTACCCAGATTTTCCAAGCCCAGGTTGGTGGCATAGATTCCCTGCCAGCACATACCCCAGAGGCGGCCCTTGGTATCGCGTTCCACATCATGATTGCCGTCCAGGTCGATACCCGAATGGAATGGAGAATACTGCACCTCGTCCCATGCCCAATAGTTTCCCTGGTCGATGGCATTAGTGAGCATACGGACCTCTGATGGTTGCCAGTATTCATCCTCACCATAGTTCCAGCAGCCATGATACCAGGATGTTGAGGCAAGACCAGGGATGTCATTGTAGCACTGCTCCAAGAAACCCTGAAAGTTGGTATAATTCTTATATGGCTCCGTTGGGGCAATATCACTGCCCGGTGCCTTGTCAAGGTAATCAGTACATGATACTGAAGAGAGAGACAGGGCTGCCGCAAACAGCAATGTATATATTTTATTAAACTTTTTCATATTTACGATTCATTTAAAATGTCAGGTCGAAACCTAAGTTAAATCTGCGTACGGTTGGATAAGCTCCATTTGCCGAGTTGCCGCTGAAGTTATTCTCACGGTCATCCGGCATATTGGTCCAGAGCAGCAGGTTGTCACCATTCAGATATACACGGAGTGAATTCAAATGCATTCGCTTCACCCAAGCACCCCTGAAGGTATAAGCTATCTCGGCATTCTTCAGGCGCAGGAAAGCTCCGTCATAGAAGTAACGGGTACCGGCATTTCCATCGTCTGCCACTGTGGTCCAGCGTGGCAAAGACAACTCTCCTCCCGGATTGGATGGCGTGAAGTAAGAACCTTCCTTGAAGGCAACGTGGGTTTCACGCTCAAAGGTTGGGAAGTTCACCTCGCGGGTAACATTGGTTACACCATAGAACTGTACCGTTACGCTCAAGCCCTTCCACTCTGCTCCCAATGTAGTACTGAAGGTATTCTCAGGAATAGAGGTGTACTGATAAGGAGCCTGGTCATCTTTTGTTATCTGACCGTCACCATTGAAGTCTGAAATAATGGCATCACCCGTATATTTCTCTGAATCATGGCTACCCCAGGTTGGTACGGCATAGAGATCATCCCAGTTGCGGATAAAACCATGATCTATATAACTATGGTTCTGACCAATGGAATAACCCGCCTTCTTCTGATAACTTGCCTGAAACTTTGCATCATCGGCAAACTTAATCTCGTTGGTAGCATGGGTCATATTGAAGTTTGCCCATGTACGCAGATTCTTGTTCCATGCTTTATTCACCTTCAGGCTCAACTCGTAACCCTTGGCATCCACCGAACCTAAATTGGCGACCGTATAGTTCATACCATAGTAAGAAGGGATGGAACGTTCGGTTAAGAGCACATCGGTACGCTTGTCGCTAAATACATCCAGCGAACCGGTAATCAGTCCGCCCAGGAATCCGAAGTCGAAACCCAGGTTGCGCTTCTCTGATGTCTCCCAACGCACGTTAGGGTTTCCGATACGGGTAAGGCGATATATAGTATAAGGTGAATCATAAGTGGCATCACCACCCAGATAGGTCTTACCGCCATAAGAATACTGGTCGGTATAGAGATAAGAGCCTCCAGTAGAATCATCACCGATGCGACCCCAGGAAGCACGTACCTTAAACATATCTACATATTTCTTGATGTTCTTCATGAATGGCTCCTCGGTGATAGTCCAACCGAGAGAGGCTGATGGGAAGAACTTGAAGCGATAGTCGGGACCAAACTTCTCAGAACCGTTGTAACAGCCGTTCAACTCGAGCATGTAGCGCATCGCATAGTTGTAGGTGGCACGGAATACCCAGTCTTCACGATAATGTTTGAAAGAAGAACCGCTGGCATATTCATTGCGGTTGAATACTGCCATAGCACCCGCTTCATGATTGCCGAACTTGCGGTTCCAGTCGAGCTGAGCCAGATAATAGAGACGGCGGAAAGTTGCATCCGTTTTTACCTTACCACCATTGATGGTCCATGCCACAGACTCATGGTAATCCACGCTCTGGTCATAGGAAACTGAGCCATCATCAGGGTTAATCCACTTCAGCTGCGGATCCATATACTGGTCGCTGATACCACGCTTCTCCTCTACCATGGTATTGTCAAGAGAAACCTTGGCAACAAACTTCAGACCCTTGGTCAGGAAATCGAGCTTCTGGGTAAGAATAAAGTCGGTGGTAATCTGTGTATTGGTACGATTCTCCACACCGCTTCGGGCAAGACTCATCACAGAGTTAGGACAGTCGGCCTTACGTGGACCATAGTATCCATAAGTTCCGTCAGAATAAATAGGACGCATCGCATCTGGAGCTGCATGATAAACAGAAGCCCAATAAGCACTGGAATCACTCGCCTTGTCCCAAGGGAAATGGCGGACACCATTACTACCGAAAAGGTTGGTAGAGAACTGAGTGGTCTTGGTCAGATTGAAGTCCAGGTTGGCACGCATGTTAATACGGTTATAGCCGAAACCAGACTTATAGCCACGACCGCTGGTGAAGTCCTTGAACAGGTCACCTTCGTGAGAGAAGTCAACAGCTGCAAAATACTTCACGAGTTTGGTACCTCCCGAAACATCCACGCTGGCATTGTAAGACATGGCTGTGTTGTTGAACAGTTCCTTCTGCCAGTCTACGTTAGGATAGCGGTCCCATTCCTCAGCATTAGCAGGGTTACGATACTTGTCAATAATAGCCATTGGCTTGTAAGAACCCCAGGATTTTTCTTCGTTGATGTTCAGCTCGCGCTCTACAACGCGGTTGAGCAAGCGGAATGTATCATAAGAATCATATTTCTCAGGCAACTTGGAAACCACCTTCATGGTAGCATTCGCCTTCACGTGTACGGCAGCCTTACCTTCCTTACCACGCTTGGTAGTAATGAGGATGACACCATTACCACCCTTCACACCATAAACGGCAGTGGCAGAAGCATCCTTCAATACGGAGATGCTCTCTACTGAAGAAAGGTCAACGGTGTTCATGGCACGCTCCACACCATCCACGAGAACGAGAGGGTCGTTGGAACCGTTGATAGAAGTCTGGGTACGGATTACGATCTTAGGGTCTTCCTCACCAGGCATACCTGTAGAAGAAAAGGTAACGACACCAGGAAGATTACCCGTCAACGCCTGACCCAAAGATGAAACTCCGGCATGACGATTCAAGGTTTTCGCATCTGTCTGGGCAATAGAGCCGACTACAGAAGCTTTCTTCTGCTGACCATAACCAACTACAACGACCTCGCCCAATGCATTGTCATCGGTCAAGGTAATCTTAAACTGTCTTTTCTTACCTACTTTAATAGTTTGGGAATTCATACCGATGTAGGTAATGACAAGGGATGAATTTTCTGAAGGGACAGAAATCTGGAAATTACCATCCATATCAGAAATGGCACCCAAGGATGCATCTCCCTTCACTTTCACAGTAGCACCAATCAGAGGCTCTCCTGTGCCGTCAACAATACTACCCTTCACGGTAATCTTCTGGGCTTGTGCATTCAAGCTGCAGAAGGCTCCCACGAGGCATAGAGCTGCTGTCCGTTTAAATGTAAACACTTGTTCAATCATGTTGTATCATCTTAAATTAAGTTTGTTTCTTTGTTTCTAGGTGTTATTACTTCTTGGTTAAAGAACACGGCTGCAAAGGTAGAAAACTGTCATGAGAACGTGTTTTCTTGATGTTCCAAATGTTTTCACTCTTGTTACAACACACCGCAACTATCACATTTCCTGCATTTTATGATAAAGAAGAAAAAGAGAATATAACGTCACAAAAAATGGCACATATCACTATGCACCATTCTCGTAAACAATTAAAACTTGTTTCACAACAATCTTGTAATTCATCAATATGAACTGTTTTCTTTATATAAAAGCATAAATCTAAAAATAAATTCATCAATTAATTCTTCACAAGTCTCACACCATAAATCTGTCCTACCTGCTTGCCCTTGTGAGCTACAAACTTCACTCTTACTTCCTTCTTGCCCTTAACAAACTCTGAAGGAATGGCATAATCAACGGTCTTAAACTGAGTGGTGCGCCAACGATGGCTATTGTTTACACTCGTGAGAAGATGGTCGTCGATATAGATGTTAAACTCACTGGTGCGCCATTCATCCTGACCCCAGAACTTGAGCTGGAGACTAAGGTTAGTCTCTCCCTTGGTCTGCATCAGATAGCTGAAATAATGACCATCCTTTGCATCACGGAAGAATACACCTT
>ERZ1031911.57-NODE-57-length-19215-cov-13.656159_pt1 | contig 19215 bp, 9 predicted proteins | sample MGYA00518167_ERZ1031911 | MGnify/ENA primary metagenome ERZ1031911 (study PRJEB33719, sample SAMN04261271) | wastewater metagenome | biome: rural village; feature: human; material: feces | host: Homo sapiens | place: El Salvador | collected 2014-01-14 ... | reverse complement strand
ACAATCTCCTTCATGTCAGGGATGTTTCTGAAATCTACCACGAGATTGTTATAACCGAAACAGTTGCCGCGTTCTGTGAGCCACACTTCCTTGGCACCGCTGTCCAAGGCTTTTTCTACAGGATATTTCATATCTCTACCGCTCAGGAACTGTGCCTTCTTGATGTTGACGGTTTTACCAGTCTTGGCCGCAGAAACCAGAAGGTCGGTCTGTCGGCAGAGGAAGGCTGGAATCTGGAGAATATCACAAACTTCGCCTGCTGCTGAAGCCTGATAACTCTCATGAATATCTGTTGTAACCTGAAGGTTGTATTTCTCCCTGATATCTCCCAGCATCTGGAGACCTTTCTCCAGTCCTGGACCACGGAAAGAGTGGATGCTGGTACGGTTGGCTTTATCGAATGAAGCCTTGAATATGATTTTAGTTCCTAACTTCTCGTTGATGCGGACGAGTTCCTGCGCTACTGTTTCCAATAGTTCCATTGACTCGATGACGCAAGGACCTGCTATGAATGTTGCCATATTTTTTTATACTTTATAGTTGATAGTTTATAGTTGATAGGGGGCTAACCTGCTATTAACTGTAAACTATAACCTGTTAATTATTAACTTGTTTGATTGTAATCTCACGTTGTGGGAACGGAATCTCGATGTTGTGATCGTTGAGCGTATCGTAGATGCACTCCATAATGGTGGCATCGTCGATGGCTTGGGTAAGCACGTTCACCCATACCACAATTCTGAGGGTGATGCAGCTGTCATCGAAACTTTTCAATAATACCTTCACCCCTTTGTCCTGATAGATACAGTCCAGTTTCATGAGGGCATCAATCAGAATCTGTTTCACTTCCTTCACATTGCTGCCATAAGCAATACCTACCTCCAGAATATCCAGCTCATAACCATGATTCTTGGTCATGTTCTTGTAGTTCTTCGAGAAGAGCTGCGAGTTCTGGAAGGCTATGACCGAACCGTCGGTAGCCTCCAGCATCGTAGAGGTATAACTGATACTGCTCACCTTACCACGGGTGCCGTCACAGATGATATAATCACCCACCTTCACACGGCCCATCATCAGAGAGATGCCGTAGTAGATGTTCTCGAGAATATCCTTTGATGCAAAACCCAGACCAGTTGATAAACCGGCAAAGATAGCAAGCAGCCATGATTTTCCAACCTGGAATACGTTCAGGGCTATCATCAGCCAGATACCCCAGATAATCACCTGCATCACGTTCTTGAACATCACAATCTTTGATGCAGCCGACGCCGGGTCTGCCTTCTCGAAGTGATGACGCATGAAATCTACAGAGGTAATGTTGATGTAGTTGAACAGGAAGTACAGGCAAGCTACCACTGAAATGCTGAAAAGCGATGCTGTGAAGTTGCTGGTCTTGATGTAATCCTTGTTGAATATCTCCCAAGTCGTATCACTCATGTTGAATACATCTGCTGCCCAATAGATAGAGATGATGAACGAGAGTACACCCGAAATAGGGAGCAATACCTTGTAGATGAAGCGATACAGCCATTTGTCGGTAATCGCCTTGTCTGCCAGTTTTTTACGTTTGGCATATACGCTGAGCCATCCCTCGCAGCAGGTAATGGTAAGCACGCAGGTAAGCTGCATGGTCCACCAGATGATAAGCTGGACGGCAAGCAGTGTGAAACCTGTCCAGGCAAAAATGGTGCTCGCTCCGAATACGGCAAGCGATATGAATGCGTATGTCTTGTCGGTGCGCAATACCTGGTTGTGCTTTCTGCTTATTACATTCCATTGCCAGAGAGCGCAGAGCAGAAGAACCGGAGGAAAGATGAGGTTTACCAAATCGTTTGGTATCAGGATGATACGGAACACGATAACGATGAAACCTACCAGCATCAATGGCGAATAGATACGGAAAGTATTCTTGATCTTATCGTTGTCTACGCGTAGCAAGATAGATACCAGAATGACGCCAACCAACCAGGAATATTCTACCAGCAGCTGGCTTGCCATAATCACGAAGTTCTGAGTAACCGTCATTCTTACGATACCGAGAATAACTGCGAAGGTTACTACTGTCATAGCCATGATAAGGCATGGACGTTTTGCCATAAAACTTTCCTTTCTGTTCTCGAACATACCATGCTTCATGAGTTGGGTAATTACGATGCGGATGGTAAAGAGATTGAGGAAGATGGAGATGAGACCCCAGAAGATGATGATACCGAAGAGGATGAAGATGATACGTACATCCCATTGTGACATCATGCCCGGTACGGGCTTGTATTTCTCGGTTACAGACGTCTTCGCCTCCTTATAGTTCATGCTGATATTGCGGAGTATACGCAGATAGTTGTCGCCTCCATTATTGAAGATGCTGTTCTGGATATCTTCGTATCTGCGGTTGGCGTAGTCGTTGAGTGCCTGTAGCTTACGGTCGGTTCTGTCGTAAGCCTGTACATAGGCTTGCAGCTGTTTCTGTTTCTCTACCAGCTGGCGGCGGATATTGACTGCCAGAGTCAGGTCAACGTTTCGGTTCACTTGTGCTTCTTCGCTGAGAAACATGGTGTTCATCCCGTAGAGATAGTTGATGAGCGAATCGAAACGCGCCACCTCAACATTGTTCTTCTTGATCATCTGGCGGAAAGGAACAGCCTTCGACTTAAACTTCTTAAACTGCTCTGTAGCCTCATGACAGGCATACGTCATGTCGAAAATATACCCGTTGCGCTGCGAATAGAGCATGATGGAGTTCTGGTCAGCCTGTTTCACAATACTGATGAGTTCCTGAATTACCGCCAACTGTTGGGCCTTGGCAGCTTGGTTCTGTTTCTCCAAGTCTATGTGATAGTTGGTCAATTCTGTGCGCAGCATATAGAGTGTTGTGTCCAGGTTGGCTTCCTTGAGCACAGCATTACTTGGCAGTACGAATGCCACCATCAGCAGAATTATGATGTATAGTCTCTTCTTCATATTTAGTAAATTTGACTGCAAAGTTATTAATAATTCGTGAAAAAGCAAAGAGAAAATCGCCTTTTTTGATATATTAGCACCTTTACGTTCGATTTTTAGGGTTATCTTTTGCATTTTTCATATAAATTGATTACATTTGCAACGTCAAAGGATACGTTAATTAATCAGATAAGAATATGAAGATACTCATAGCAGATAGTGGCAGTACCAAGACCGATTGGGCTCTGGTTGATGAACAGGGTAACGTGATGGTTACCTGTAAGACGCAGGGCATCAGTCCGATTCATCAGAGTGATGCCGAGATATTGGATGTGTTGTGTAAGGAACTTGTTCTGTCAGAGCAGCCTCAGGAGGTTTTCTTTTATGGCAGTGGAGTAACCGAGGCGATGAAGTCTCGCATGAAATCACTCTTGCAGCAGTCTTTCCCCGAAGCCCGGGTTGAGGCAGAAGGCGATATGCTGGGAGCAGCCCGTGCCCTGTTTGGCAAGAAACCGGGTATCGCCTGTATTTTGGGTACCGGCGCCAACAGTTGTCTTTACGATGGAGAGAAGATTGTGATGAACACGCCTCCGCTGGGATATATCCTGGGCGATGAGGGTAGTGGGGCAGTAATCGGCAAACTTTTCCTCAATGGTATCTTCAAGGGCACATTGCCTGTATCGCTAAAGGATAAATATCTTGCCTGGTCGGGATTGGATTATCCTACTATTATTAATAAGGTGTACAGACAGTCGCTTGCCAATCGTTTCCTGGCTTCCATCTGTCCTTTCATCTCAGAGCAGATAGCAGAAGGTGAGAAACATGAGAACGGAACCGACGAACTGAATGAAGCGATGGCGCTCTATCGTATGATATTGGAGAGCTTCAATCAGTTTTATGCAAAGAATCTCACACCTTATATTAAATATGTCAAGGCGAGCACCGAAGATATAAGCCGGTTGGAGCCAGGCATGAAGGCATGGCATTCATCCTTGGAAGAAGAAATCCCGATGCTTGGTTTTGTAGGAAGCATTGCCCATTACTTTGAATCACCTTTGAGAAATGTGATGGAGGATGAGTTTCATCTCAAGATTTCGCAGATTTTGAAAGCCCCGATGCCGGGATTGATAAAATATCATATTAATTAAGCAATTTTTGCACCGAAATGTATTTTATGCTACATTTTGGTGCTTTTTCGTTAAAAAATGTAGGTTATGCAACATTTTATACGTATTAGATTAACTAAAACATACCCCATTGTGTCTGTTTTTTATCTATCTTTGCCAACGAAAAGTAAATGTAAACAACGATAAATCGAGGCAATCCTCATAACCGAGGCTTACACCTTATTTATATAAAGGCAATATTCGACCTATGTTACATAGGCCCTATATTAAACCTAGAAGCAACAATTATTAATTTAAACCTAAAGTAATTATGAGAAAAACATCTCAGAAATTCTCGCAGAGCCACATGCTCTGCAAAGTTGCTCTGGTAGCCATCATGTTGGCGTTCCAGGCAATGTTAGGAATCGGAGCGGGTGTCCTCAATGCTCAGACGGTTAAGGGTACTGTCATCTCTGGCAGTGACAATGAACCATTGATTGGTGCAAGTGTCATGGTGCAGGGTACAAAGACGGGTGCCGTAACTGACCTGGATGGTAACTTTACCATTGAAGCAAAGAACGGACAAACACTCGAAGTTTCGTATCTGGGCTTTATCACCCAAAAGATTAAAGTTACAGGTTCGACAATCAACGTAACCTTAAATGAAGACAAACAGTCACTTGATGAAGTTGTCGTAGTAGGTTACGGTGTTCAGAAGAAAAAGCTGGTGACGGGTGCTACCGTTCAGTTGAAGGGTGACGACATCGCCAAGCTTAACACCACCAACCCTCTTTCTGCCATGCAGGGACAGACACCTGGTGTTAACATCGTTTCTACTTCTGGTCAGCCAGGTGCAGCCATGAGTGTTACCATTCGTGGTTTGGGTACCGTAGGAAACTCTCAGCCTCTTTACTTGATTGATGGTGTGGGTGGTGATATCACAACCTTGAACCCTGCCGACATCGAGAGCATCGACGTGTTGAAGGATGCCGCTTCTGCTGCTATCTATGGTGCGCAGGCTGCCAATGGTGTAGTCCTTGTTACAACCAAGAGCGGTAAGGAAGGTTCTTCCAAGATTACATACGATGGTTATGTAGGTTGGCAGACGCTGGGACGCCAGATAAGTATGCTCGATGCCTCTGAGTATATGACAATTATGGATGAGGCTCGCCTCAACTCAGGTATGTCTCCAGTTGATTGGATGTCTTTGAGGGGTATTCGTAATGCAGAGGGTGTTATCAATAATACAGACTGGATTGACCAGGCTGTAGATAATGGTGCATTGACCACAAGCCACAGTTTGGCCTTTACCGGTGGTAGCAAGACTTCTACTTATTCTATTTCAGGTGGTTATACAGGACAGGACGGTCTTATTGGCGGTTCTGACGTTTCTTATTATAAAAGGTATAATCTTCGTGCCAATTCAGAACATAAAATGTTCAATGGTTTGGTTACTGTAGGTGAGCATGTAGGCTTCGTATATAAGGATAGCCGTGGCATGAATACAGGTAATATTTATAACAATAACCTTCGTGGTGCTTTCACAACTTCTCCTTTGGTTCCTGTTTATGATGCCAATGGAAACTTTAATTCAACAGAGAGTTCTGACTGGAATGTGAATGATGGTAACCCTTATGGTACCATGATGATGAACCGTTACAATCAGAGCAAGTCTACTTCTGTTGATGCAAACGTATATGTTCAGATTGAACCTATTAAGAACTTGAAGTTCAAGACAGTCTTTGCTGTTAATTACGGTGGTTCAGACTATCGTTCTTATTCTCCTGTTTATAAGTTTACTCCACAGAGTGGTAATGGTATCACTAAGGTTAGCCAGAGTGATGGTAGCGGTATCTCACTGGTTTGGACTAATACCCTGACTTATGATTTCAATATCAAGGAACATCATATCAATGCCTTGATTGGTAGTGAGACTTCTAAGTATGATGGTAGCTCTTCTGGTAGTACCGGTTATGGCTTGACCGCTGGTTTCAATGATTGGGATCATGCTTATGTCAAGAATACCGACCAGAGTTCAAGCGATCGTACCATCAGCGGTGCTCCATATAACCCTACTCGTGGACAGTCTTTCTTCGCTCGTTTGGGCTGGTCTTGGAAAGACCGTTATATGATTAACGCAACCATGCGTGCCGATGGTTCTTCTAAGTTTGCAAGAGGCAACCGTTGGGGTTACTTTCCATCAGTTTCTGCAGGTTGGACATTGACTGAGGAAAAGTTCATGAAGTCTACAGCTTCTTGGTTGGATTTCTTGAAACTCCGTCTCTCTTGGGGTCAGGTTGGTAATGCCAATGTTAACTGCTTCCAGTATTTAGCTCCTGTTACAACTTCAAAGACTAACTATAACTTTGGTGCTACTGGTGGTACAGATGCCTGGGTAATGGGTGCATATACCAGCCGCTTGGCAAATGAGAAAGTGAAGTGGGAGACTTCTGAACAATACAACCTCGGTATTGATGCCCGTTTCCTCCGTCAGCGTCTTTCTCTTACATTCGATACTTATATCAAAAATACCAAGGATTGGTTGGTACAAGCTCCTGTTCTTGCAACAGCCGGTACCCAAGGTCCTGTTATCAATGGTGGTGATGTAAAGAATAAGGGTGTCGAACTTGGTCTTTCATGGAATGACCAGATTGGTAAGGACTTTGTTTATAGTGTAGGTGCCAACTTCGCATACAACCACAATGAGGTAGGTAATATCCCAACATTGGATGGTATCATCCATGGTGCTACCAACCAGATTTATCAGAATGCAGAAGAGTTCTATCGTGCAGAGAATGGTCATGCCATCGGTTACTTCTGGGGGTACAAGACTGCAGGTATCTTCCAGAACCAGCAGGATATCAATAATTGGATTGCTGCCGGTAATGGTGTGCTCCAGTCAAATGTACAGCCTGGTGATGTGAAGTATGTTGATGTCAACCATGATGGTACTATCAATGCTAACGATAAGGTAGACCTGGGTAATGGTCTTCCTAAGTATACTTTCGGTTTCAATTTTACCCTTGGTTATAAGGGCTTTGATTTGAGTGCAAACTTCACTGGCGCTGCTGGTTTCCAGATTGCACAGTCTTATCGTGACCCTAGTGGCTCACAGGGCAATTACAGCCATCGCATTTTAGGCAGATGGACAGGTGAGGGTACAAGTAATGAGATGCCTCGTGTTACATACGGAGATGTAGGTAACTGGTTGTTCTCAGACCTTTATTTGCAGGATGGTGACTACATCCGTTTGCAGAACCTTACCTTGGGTTATGATTTCAAGAAACTTATCTCTTGGAAGGGTCTCTCAAAGTTGCGCCTCTATTTCCAGGTGCAGAATCTCTTTACTTTGACCAAGTATGATGGTATGGATCCGGAAATCGGTTCATACAATGGTACAGATGGTAACAGCAGCGATTCCTGGGTATCAGGAGTTGATATGGGTTACTATCCACACCCACGTACTTTCATTGTAGGTGTAAATGTTGCATTCTAACTCTAAAATTGAAAGTGATATGAAAAGAAAACATATATTCATGAGTGCGTTGATTTTGTCAGCTTTGACACTTACTTCGTGCGATGATTTCTTAGATACAGAGTCCAAGACCGACCTCAACTCTGAAACTGCTTACAGTAATGCAGAGACAGCAGAGATTGATCTCGTGGGCTGTTATGATGGATGGCAACGCACCTATACTGATGCGGGTGTCGGCATGTATCTGATGGCCGAGTTTGCTTCAGATCAGGCTTTTGCTGGTCTGGGACTTTCCGATGCCAAGAATAACAATGTGATAGACCAGTTTGATATTAGCATCGCTCCTTCGTATAACGACTTGTTCAATACAGATTGGAAGAACTATTATGCAGCTATCTTTCGCTGTAATCAGTTGATTGCTGCAGAGAATACCATCAATTGGGGTGGTAATGACAAGGTGAAGGGTCGCATTCTCGGTGAGGCTCGCGCTATCCGTGCCATCCTGTATTTTGATATGGCTCGCCTGTTCGGTGATGTGCCTTTGCTGTTGACACCATCTGAGGAAAACATTCCTCGTACACCAGTTAAGGATGTTTACCAGGCTATCTTTGATGACTTCAAGTATGCTATCGCCAATATTCCTGCCGATGCTTATCCGCTCGACAATCGTGATAGCAATGATGGTCGTATTACCAAGTATGCTGCCGAGGCTATGATGGCTCGCGCGTACCTCTATTATACAGGCTACTATGGTGAGGAGCATCCTGCTTGCTCTAAGTCTGATGCTGTTGTTGCAATCAATGATGTGGTTGTAAATGGAGGATATGAGTTGGAGGCCAACTACAAGGATCTCTGGATGCCTGCTTGTACCAAGGATGCTTCTTCTAACGGAGAGTATGCTTGGAGTACAACTTATGCCGGAAAGTGGTATGATGGTAAGACTTGGAAGGCTGGTCAGGGTAGTCTCTCTAAGGAGATTGTACTCAACATGAAGTTCAATTCTACCCACGACTATAACGGAAATGGTGATGGTAACACCTTCTCTGTTTATCTGGGTCCTCGTAACCGCAGTGCTGCTGATATTTGCATCGCCAGTGGATGGGGTGCTTGCTCTGTTACTCCTTCTTTCGTAGAGCAGTTTAAGAACGACACTCGTTTCTCTGCCTGTGCATGGAGCTGCAAGGAAGCAGGGTTCACTCCTGACTTGAATGATACCTACGAATACACAGGTTACTATACCCGCAAGTATGCACCTATGTGTTTTGCAGATGGTACCCGTCAGGAGGTAGGCTTCAAACTCGGTGAACAGCACCAGAATATCACCTATTATCAGGATTATATCATCATGCGTTATGCTGATGTTCTCTTGATGCAGTCTGAGTTGACAGGTTCTAACTCTGGTTTGAACCAGGTTCGTGCCCGTGCCGGTGAACTTCCAGAGGAGTATAGCATTGACAATATTCGCAAGGAGCGTGCTATTGAGTTTGCTTTCGAAGGCCTTCGCTATTGGGATCTGATGCGCTACGAAAAGGATGGAGCTTTTGCTGCTAAGACAATTGCTGAGGCTCAGAATGGTGCTTCTGTCCAGAATGGTGGTGCTGCTGCAAAGACCAAGTTCGTGGAGTCAAACTTTACGACCAAGAAGGGCTTGATGCAGATTCCTAATACTCAGATTACACTTTCTGGTAATGTCTTGACACAGAACCCAGGATGGTAATAAGTATAGTTGATTTTAATCATTTAAAAATCGGAAAATATGAAATTATTCAATCATATATATATGGTACTTGCCATATTTGCTACATTCTTGATGGCGGCTTGTTCGCCTGACGACTTGAGCATGGGCGGCAAGTCTTACTCTCCTGAGGAATTGGTGGAGGGCAAGGCTTATACCGTGACCATTAATGGCAATGTTGTGACCTTGACATCCAATATTCCTGATTGTACGGCTCTTTGGGTTACTCCTTCAGGTCGTTCTCAGAAACCGGTTCAGAAATTGGAGTTGCCATTTGCTGGTGACTACGAGGTTACTTTTGGTGTTGAGACCAATGGTGGTGTGGTTTATGGTGAACCATACAAGTTTAATCTTCCTCAGAACGACTTCTCGCTCTTGAACGATAACAAGTGGTTCTATCTGGCTGATCAGAATTATAAGGGTGGTCAGTTCCCTGACGCTGAGACTTTGGCTGCTGGTGTCAAGAAGAAATGGATTCCTTGCTATGCAAGCTTTGGCATCGGTCAGTGTTCTGGTCCTGTGATGTATGCATACCCATATGATCCTGATGGTGATGGCAAGGGATTTACAGAGGATGACAAGCTCGGCAATGTTTACAAGGATATTCTCTTTGAGAACTTTAAGCCTAACTGGGATCCTGGATTCCAGAGCTGGTTGATTCCTGAGACTGACCCTTATATGGATTCATATATGGAGTTCAGTATGGATGCCAAGAATGGTTGTGTGGCTACGATGTATCGTGGTGAGGCTGGAACTAAGGGAGCTAGTACTGGCTCTAATCTCATTGGTAAGTTCAACATGAACTTGGAAGAGAAGACCATGCCTAAGATTTCTTTCTCAGATTGCTATGCCATGCACAACGTAGGATTTGATGAAGTTTGTTCTAACTATACCCAGGATATCTCTATAGTTGAACTGACTCCTTATATGCTTCAGTTGGCTACTCGTCGTACCAACTCAGAGGGTAACTGGTATATCATCTGGAACTTCGTTTCTCAGGAAGTTTTTGATACTAAGGGTAAATGTATTCCTGCTGCCGACAAGCTCTTGGATGTTGTTTCTCCTAAACTTCCAGAGTATCCTAACTTGGCAACAGATTTGTTCACAATCGAACATAATGATGTCACTTATGTTGGTAATAAGGCTACATTCATTCTCGATTCTGAGAAGCCTTACGACATCTTGTGGTGGAACAATTCTCCATTTACTTACGAAACATCGAATGCTAATGGTGTACCTAGCAAGCAGGAGATTGCTGTTCAGAATGCTGCTCGTTGGAAGTCTGTAATTGGTGATAAGTATAACGATACATGGGCTCCTAAGCCTGCAGATGCTGTAGTGGATAACTTCCAGCTTTCTATTGAGAAGATTACGGGTCAGGATTTCTACAAGTTCTCTTGTACAGACTGCGATGGTCAGGAACTCGAAGGTAGACTGGAAATCAAGGATGGTAACAAGTTGGTATTCAATAAGTATATCAATATCATTGCAGCTTCTAGCGATAAGCGTACTATCAAGTTGAGAACTCGTGAGTTTACAGTCTTGGGCGAGGATGCTGCTGGTCAGTTGATGATTGGTGTTCCTGAAGCAAAGGATGCTGATGGTAATGTCAATACTTATCTCGTTGCTTGCCTTAACCATAAGGCTATTGGTGGTGGACAGACTGGTCCTACTATCGTGCCTATAGACAATTCCATTCTTCACAATGAGGGCATCATGTGGGCAGAGGGCAACAGCCTCCGTGTAGGTTTCCATCATTATGGTGAAAGTGGTAAAGGCCTCTTTAAGGATGTTACTAAGGTGAAACTGAAGAAGAATCAGACCATCACTGTAGTTTTCAAGATTAGTGGCCTGACATGGGACAAAACACCTAAGTGTGCGCTCATAGATAATAACATCAAGCAGACTTGGGAACCTGGTTGCTTCGATCTTAGCGATGCTGTAGAGGTGAATACCAATGGCGAGACTACTGTTTCTCTGACAAATACAACGGGCTCTACCCAGACCTTTACCAGTACCTGTCTTGACCTGTCTATTCAACTTGTTGGATATGCTCAGGGAGATTGGACAAAGAAGGACTTGGATTTTTCCGGTATTAATGTGGAGATTGTTTCTTGTACGATTCAATAACTTTAATAGAATTCAATTATGAAGAATAAAATATTATTTGGAATAATGGCATTTGTCATGAGCATCTTCTTCGCAGGATGCTCTGACGATGACTATTCTCCTAGCACAACCCCATTGCTGGATGAAAATTCCGTTGTTACGGGGTCTGCTGACGTTACAGCCTCTTCTGCTATCTTCCATGGTACGGTGAAGGGACTCGAAAGTCAGTCGTCCGGATCTTACACTGTAGGATTCATGTATGGTGATGCCGAGGACAATCTTTCTGAGAAGGTAACCGGCGAAAGCACCTCTGAGTTCAGTGCTTCTATCTCTGGCACTCCTGGTCAGGTGGTTTACTATCAGGCTTTCGTTACCTTGCAGGGGCACGTTACTTATACGGGTACTGTCTCCAGTGCAGTCTTAACCGATTCCAAGGCTATCACTGGTGAAGTAAAAGATCTGACAGCTACCACTGTTACTTTCCAGGCTTCTTTGGAGAAGGCTCCAGCTGATGCCGTAAGCGGTATTATCCTGTCACCTGATACTAAGACAGAGAAAATCCGCAAGGGTGTACGTATTCAGGCTGATGGTATCAACGACAACTATGAAGTAAAGACAGAGGGCTTGTTGCCTAATACTACTTATCACTATACAGCTTACCTCGACTTGGGTAATGGTGTTATCTATGGTGAGGAAAGAGAGTTTACAACTCCTGAGTCTAACTTTGATCCAGATAATGATCTTGTAGATCTTGGCCTCTCTACCAAGTGGGCTAAGTATAATGTAGGTGCTACCAGTGAAACTGAGTTAGGTGGTCTCTTCGGATTTGGTGATATGACGGGTTTCAAGACCAGCGTATTAATGGAAGATTATGCTTCTGAAGACATCTATAAGACTGATCGTGATGTTGCCAACAAGGCTTATGGCTCATGGTTGACAATGCCAACAGTGGAAGAGTTTGAGGAGTTGTTTAATGAGTGTAAGAAAGAATGGGTAGAACAGGCTGGTGTAGCTGGTTACAAGCTTACAGGTCCTAACGGTAATTCCATCTTCTTGCCAGCGGCAGGTTCTCGTACTCAGCAGACCGTTTCCGGTCAGGGTATCAATGGTCTCTATCTCTCTGGTTCTATCAATCCTGCTGACAAACAGTTTGCTTTGGGCTACAGCTTCGACCGTAATTCAGACCGTCGTACTTCTACTCCTGTATATCAGGCATTGGCTATCCGCCCTGTGTCTGTGGCTAAGAATGTGAAGTTTGACAAGACTAAGCTTTATAACACTTGGGAGTTTGACTTGAAGCCTGATGAATCTCATTATAAGTTTGTAGGTCCTGTATTTTTCTATGGCAAGGATGCATGTTGGGCTTCTTATACCAATAACCAGCCTGTTGTGGGTGAGACTACAGGATGGGATGCTGAGTATGCAAACATTAAGTCTTGGGCGATCACTGATCCTAACCATTGTGGCGGAACCATGACTTTCTACATGGACGAAGAAGGTAATGATAAGGTGAAGGTTCACCAGATTCTTGCGGATGGTTCTTATAAGGATTCGGAAGGTACATTCACTGTAGATGCGAAGGGTAAGACGATTACGATGTCTGTTGATCCTTTGAATCCTGTTGAATATCAAGGTGGTATTACTCGTACTGATGAAACTAAGATAAAGGTGATGTCTCTTTCTGACGAGGCGCTTCAGTTGGGTGTAATCCGTTCTAGTGATGGTCAGTTGATGATTTATAACTATGTAACCTCAGATGTCAAGAATGGTTATGTTGCCAAGTTGACTGCTTGGGGTGATGGAGGCAACTGGGATGGTGCAACAACAGTCGTTTCTGGTGGCTCAAAGGCTGTTGGTCAATATACTGTTAAACTTGAAACAACAGAAGCCCGCACCAATGGTAAGGTTTACGTCCTTGATTTGGAAGGCTTTGCTGCAAAATATCCTAAAGCGTTGGTTCGTATTGATGCTATCAAGGCTGATGGGCAGGATTTGAAGTTTGATGCCAACAAGTTCCATTATGGTGCCCTCGAGCCTAACGGCAACTATCGTGTAGAGTTGTTCAATATCTGGGGTACTGGTACTGATCTGAATTCCCCATTCCGTGCTAGTGGCGGTCCTGGTGAAGCAGGTGAACCTGCTCTTGCCTTCAATAAAACCTTGGAGGTAACATTCACTGTAGTTTCTACAACTAGTGATGGTACTGGTGTCTATACTCCTACATTCAATGCCGTTCGTGGCTGGGGTGAAGGTGAGGCTCAGTTGTGGGGATATAACGATGGTTCTACTTTGAAAGTTGTTAAGAGTGACAAGGGTCAATACTCTCTCGAGAACAATCAGTTCGATATGACTTATGAAGGTTCTGGCTTTGAAGGTGGTACTATCATGACCTTTATCGAGTTTGCTGACCTTTATGGTTTCTTCCCAGGCACACACAGTACTTTGGATGAGTTCTATCTTGACGGTCAGGCTGTTTCTTACGATAAGTCTAAGGTGGTTGACGCCAATGAGAATCCTAAGTATCGTTTGGAATTGTTTAATTGCTATGGTGCTACAAAGGATAATTGTGCATTTGGTGTCAAGGATGGTGATTTGATGCGAGAGCTGGGCTTTAATAAGTCTATGCGCGCTAAGTTCACTGTTCATAGCCTCTTCCCTGTACCACAGTGGTAAAAATAACGTAGTACGTAAAAATATACGATTATGAAGAAAGTAAAATTGATATTTGCAACCATGCTTGCCTTATGTTTCTGTTTCGTGATGGCGGCATGTAGTGATGACGATAATGATGTTACTGAAATCTTCCATGTTGAGGGCACTGAGTTTGCCCTCAGCAACGAAGCTACTACAGGAACATTCTCGGTGACGGCATCCAGTAAACCGCTCGTTGTGGTTAGAGACAAGGATGATGCCGGTAAGAAAGTGGATGTCTCTTGGCTTACCTTGACAGAGGGTAGTACAGAGGGAAATGTATATAACTATTCTTTCGCAGTTTCTACGAACAAGAAAGAAGATTCTCGCAGCCTTCTCATCAAGGTGACACAGGGTACCAACATGAAGGAGATTTCTATCACCCAGGCTGGTGAACCTCTTGTTGTTCCTGAAGGAGAAATGGCTCACAATGCCAAGGAACTGGCAAGCATGATGTATGCCGGTATTAATCTGGGTAACCTGATGGAGGCTCCATCAGGTGAGGGCTCTTGGAGAAATGATGGTAAAATTTCTGAGGAGTATATCAAGAGTTTGAAGAATGCTGGTTTCAATACCGTCCGTATTCCTTGCGCTTGGGCTGCTCACTTTACTCATCGTTCTACAGATCCTGCTTACACCATTGATACCAAATGGCTTCATCGTGTAAAGAAAGTCATCAGCTGGTGTGTTCAGAATGATATGTATGTTATCCTCAATTGTCATTATGATAAGGATAGTGATACTGATAGCAATGGCGGTTGGCTTGAAGATAATATCTTCAACGATCTGTTGGAACCATCTATCATTGCAAGACAGAAGGCTATCTGGACTCAAGTGGCTTCTTACATGAAGGACTTTGATGAGCACCTCCTCTTTGCAGCCTGCAATGAGCCAGGTATGAACGAAACTTCTGGTAAACCGGAAATGTGGGGTGATAAATATGCTGTGGAGCGTGTGGTTAGATATGAGCAGACCATGATAGATGCTGTTCGAGCTACTGGTGGTAATAATGCTTCTCGTACTATCATCGTTCAGGGACTCGGTGCTGATATCTCAAATACCTGCAACTATATGGATAACGCAAATGAAACAGATGTGGCAACATTCCCTACCGACAAGGTGCCAGACCGTCTGATGGTAGAGGTTCACTTCTATGAGCCATATCAGTTCTGTTTGATGGATAAGGATGAGAATTGGGGTAATATGTACTATTACTGGGGCAAGGATAATAAACTTGCTGGCAGCAACCGTAATACTCCTGACGCTTCTGCTGAGGCTTGGGTTGACGCTCAGATGGCTAAGATGAAGGCTAAGTTCGTAGACAAGGGTATTCCTGTTATTCTCGGTGAGTATGCCGCTACCTTCCGTACATTAGGAGAAGGTGAAAATCAGGAATTGCACGATAAGTCTGTGGCTTACTTCGACGAGTATGTTACCAAGGTTGCCAAGGATAATGGTTGTGTGCCTTGCTACTGGGAGACTGGTGACGTGATAGATTGCACCAATGGCGTAGTGAAGAAACAGTATATCTTCGATGCCATCATGAAGGGTGCAAGCCAGGGCAAATACCCATGGTAATAAAAAACGAGATATTAAGTCTTTAGGTTTGATATAAAGTAGGTGTGGGCGCATATCAGGGGAATCTTTCTCTGATGTGCGTCCTTTTTTTGTGCAAATATCGTACATCCTAACATAATATACCTATCCTTTTATCAAAAATATACATTCACGCTACAGTTTTTTCGCTATCTTTGCAACATGATAACTTCAAAACCCGATAATACGTTAGATTGATATATGAAGAAGATAGTTATGATTATATTGGCTGCCGCTCATTTCGCTTGGGCTGGCGCACAGGTTAAACCAGTGGATGGTCGTATCTCGAAAATGAAACTCACGGCTACCGAACTGGCTCACTATATGGCTCCAGGAGTCAACCTGGGTAATACGATGGAGGCGTGCGACTGGAACGATGTCTTTACCAATCAGGCAGGACTGAAGTCGGAAACTTCATGGCAGAATGATAAGACTACTGAGAGTTATATCCGGAGTTTGAAACAGCAGGGATTCAACAGTCTTCGCATCCCTATATCCTGGGTGGCTGGACATCTTACGGATAAGGAGAATATGACCATAGATCCTGTCTGGATGAAACGAATCAAGGAAATCGTAAACTATGGTCTCAATGCCGGTCTCTGTGTCATCATCAACGAACACTGGGATGGCGGATGGATGGAGCATGATGCCTTTACCAGTGGGGTGAATGTGGCAGAGCATAAGGAGATGTTCCGCAAGCTGTGGACGAATATCGCCAAGGAATTCAAGGCTTATGACCAGCGGGTTCTCTTTGCTGCCCTCAACGAACCGGGAGTGGGAGGTGCCAGTCCGCAGGCCCAAGGCGACATGCTGGCTCCCGAAAGCAAGGAGTTTGCCGATCGTCTCCTGGCATACGAACAGGTGTTTATCGATGCCGTCCGTGCTACCGGTGGTAATAATGCCAGCCGTGTGCTCATCGTACAGACTCCAAAGACCGAGATTGATTTGGCTGCCAAGGATTCTTACGACATCACCCGTCTGAAAGATAATGCGAAGAACCGTCTGATGGCAGAGGTTCATTTCTACGATCCTTATATATTTACCTTGATGGACAAAGATGCCGATTGGGGCAAGGTGGCTCTTTATTGGAAAGGACATGCGCCTGCCGATGACCAGGGTCGAACCGTAAACACCATCTGGTATAATAATAAGAACGTGGATGCTTACCAGCATATCACCAATCAGGTGATGAAGATGAAACAGAAGTTTGTAGATCTGGGCTATCCGGTAGTCATCGGCGAATATGGTGCCAACCGTAAGGATGCCTCTCTCTTCGGTGGTAATCAGGAGAAGCATAATGAGAGTATGATGGCATGGTATGGTGCTGTGACTGCCGAAATGATGAAGGCAGGTCTTATCCCGTATGTCTGGGATATCAATGTGCAGCCTCTTCCTCACATGACCATCTTCGACAGAAAGAAGCAGGTAGTTTCTGACTCCTATATATTTAAAGGTGTGATGCAGGGAGCAGCCGAAGGGATGGAAGATTACCTGAAAATCTATCCGAAACCTTAGAAAAATAGAGAAAAAGCAATAATAAATAAGCATAGTTTAGATTTATATGTAGAAAGGGCAAAAAAGTATCATGCTTTCTTGCCCTTATTTAGTATCTTTGCAACCGAAAATGAATCTTTAAACTGTAAACTTAATAAATAAATGAGGAAGATATTTGTTTTTTTGATGATGGCATTGGCTACATGCAATATCTCTGCGAAGTCAAATTTTGTGCAGGTGAAGGACGGACATTTCGTTCGCGACGGTAAACCTTATTATTATGTAGGTACCAATTTCTGGTATGGTGCCATCCTCGGTTCAGAAGGTCAGGGCGGCAACCGTGAGCGTCTCTGCAAGGAACTCGATAAGATGAAGGAGATGGGCATTGACAACCTCCGCATCCTGGTGGGCTCTGATGGAAAGCGAGGAGTGAAGACCAAGGTTGAGCCGACGCTGCAGGAAGCTCCGGGCGTTTATAACGATACGATTCTTGCCGGTCTCGACTATCTGCTGATGGAGATGGGCAAACGCAAGATGTTGGCCGTGCTCTATCTGAACAATTCCTGGGAATGGAGTGGCGGTTATGGCTATTACCTGGAGCAGGCTGGTTTGGGCCAGGCTCCGCGTCCTAACGAAGATGGCTATCCTGCCTTCATGAACTTTGTTGCCCAATATGCTTCCTGCGAAAAGGCACATCAGCTTTTCTATGATTATGTACGATTCATACTTACGAGAACCAACAGATATACAAAGAAGAAGTATAAGGATGACCCGGCTATCATGTCATGGCAGATAGGTAACGAGCCTCGTGCTTTCAGCAAAGAGCAGTTGCCTGCTTTCGAAAAGTGGCTGGGTGAAGCGAGCAAGCTGATCCGTTCGCTCGATAAGAATCATCTGATTTCTATCGGTAGCGAAGGTAAATGGGGATGTGAAGGTGAACTGAACTGTTGGGAACGGATCTGTGCCGACAAGAATGTAGATTATTGCAACATTCATCTTTGGCCATACAACTGGAGTTGGGCGAGAAAAGACTATTTGCAGGAAGATTTGGGAATCTCCTGCCAGAACACAAAGGAGTATATTGATGAACATCTTGAGGTATGCGGACGTATCAGGAAGCCATTGGTGATGGAGGAGTTCGGCTATCCTCGTGATGGTTTCTCTTTCTCAACTTCTTCTACAACAGAAGCACGTGATGGATATTATAAGTATGTGTTCAGTCTTGTTGGCGACAATGCTGCATCCGGCGGTTACTTTGCCGGTTGCAACTTCTGGGGATGGGGCGGCTTTGCCAATCCTAAGCACGAGCAGTGGCAGGTGGGTGATAACTACACCGGTGATCCTGCTCAGGAAGCACAAGGTCTGAACTCTGTTTTCTCTACCGATAAATCTACACTTGATGTGGTGAAGACGCAGGTAGACAGAATGAAGAAGATTGGTAAGTTATAAGTTTAGTGAAATTGTTAGTTGTTTTAGGAGGGTGTACCATCAGTTCATGGTGCACCCTCTTTTTGTTTGACTTTTTATAATAATACTTTTATGTTTTTTCGTAAAAGAATTGCCATAATCTGCCATATATTGCCATAAAAATAGCGATGCTCAGGCGTTTTTGGTGTTCCCGAAATTGCGTCCCGACGTAGCATCTTGTACGTCCCGACGCAGTATCTTGTACGTCCCGACGCAGTAACAGATGCGTCCCGACATTATTGATGATATTGATGCACCTAAGACTGATGTTTCAACAATGATATGCAGTATCTGGTAATGTGTAGTGAGAATATCGTGAGGGATAACCCCAAATCGTGATGGATAGCGTGATGGATATTTCCGTTTTCGAAGTATCTATCACGCTGTTTAAACGTCTGTATATTAGTGTGTTAAGAAGCTTAGGAGTACAAATCGTGATGGATGATAGATGATTACATAAAACTTATTCACGAATACGGCTGCATCGGGTTATAAATATGGCTGCGTCGGGTTACGAATATGGCTGCGTCGGGTTACGGATATGGCAGCGTCGGGTTACGAATATGACTGCGTAGGCTAACGGAGACGTATCTGTAAGCTTATCG
>ERZ1031911.45-NODE-45-length-31410-cov-14.124191_pt1 | contig 31410 bp, 48 predicted proteins | sample MGYA00518167_ERZ1031911 | MGnify/ENA primary metagenome ERZ1031911 (study PRJEB33719, sample SAMN04261271) | wastewater metagenome | biome: rural village; feature: human; material: feces | host: Homo sapiens | place: El Salvador | collected 2014-01-14 ... | reverse complement strand
CGAAACTGGACGCACTGGAGTCCATTGTGGAAGAGTTACAGGGCGCGCCGTTACTGGTGGCCTATCAGTTCAAGCACGAACTGGAGCGCATCCTTAAGCGGTTCCCGCAGGCCCAGGCATTTGCCAAAGGTGCGAAGGGTAATAAGCAGATGGAAGCGTGGAACCGTGGGGAAATCGAGATTTTATGCGTGCATCCTGCGTCAGCCGGGCATGGTTTGAATTTACAGGACGGGGGTCATCATCTGGCGTTCATCTCGCAAGGCTGGAACCTTGAGCACTATTTGCAGGTTGTTGAGCGTATAGGCCCGGTCCGCCAGAAACAAGCGGGGCACGAGCGACCGGTGTTCCTCTATCACATCGTCGCTAAAGACACGCTGGACGAGGTTGTTACCACACGTACTGACGAGAAGAAATCGGTACAGGAAGAGTTGCTTAATTACATGAAGAGACGAGGTAAGAAATGATGGATGGCGAGGAGTTACTACTTAAGGCGCATCTGCTGTCACGAGGTTTTGACGCGGACCGTTTACGTGTAGTCTTAGGCCCTGGAGTAGCTACGTTTTACCTGTGGGGCTTTGACGGTAAGCTACGCGGGTACCAGCATTACAAGCCGCATGCTGAAAAGAACTGTAAAAACCCTAAAGACGCGCGGTACTTTACCCGAACAACAAGGCCGTGTTTATGGGGACTTGAGTATTTGCCAAGTAGCGGGGTGGTATTTGTTACCGAAAGCATATTTAAAGCTGCTGCTTTGATGAATTGCGGGTTTAATGCAGTTAGCGCATTGGGGTCGAACATACCAGCTGACTTACGGCAGCAAATGTCACTTTTGCCGTATGAATGGGTGTGCGCCGGTGACAGTGATAAAGCTGGATTAAAGTTCAGCAAAACATTCACCAGAGGATTTGTATCTAACGACCTTGATGAACTTTGTGAAGAAGAAATAACGTATCTTGCGAGGAAATTTACCAGATGAACATCATAGCCCCAATTCCGGCATTGCAAAAACGTATCAAGGAACTCGAAGAAGAGGTTCTGCGGCTACGTCAGCAAAGAGACGCCGCTAATGCGCAACTGGCGTTTGTACTGGAGAAGTTATCAGAAGAGTAGAGAAAAGGCCCCGTTTGGGGCCTTAGTTTTAAGCCAACGACATTCGGGAGTTAGCGAAAGCTAAAGCCTGAGCCTGCGTCGTAAACTCAGCGATGAAGAAGTCACTAAATCTGATAACAGCACCTGAACCTCCCCCAGTAGAGACGTACAGACCTACAGTACCGTTAGCGGAAGCTTTACCCACCCCAAATGTGCTAATCCACTCACCAGACTTAGTATAAACGCTACCCATAGTAATACCTGACGTTATACTCACATCTGCTGTTCCTGATTGGAGGCGAGAGTTGACGCCCCACACGTACCATCTACCGGATGTAAGTGTCGTTCTTGACGCTACCATTTCATATAAACCGGACCCAGGGAATGAAAATTCGGTACATGTAGCGGCGTGAAGTCCGTCAGATACAGTCGAACCGTTAACGGTACCGCTACCAGAAAAATTATGGCTACCTGAGTCAAATGTGATAGCTTTTAACTTATTCCCCGTCGGCGTATTAAACACTCGTCCCCTTGTTAAATTTCCTCGTAGAGACAAGTTTGTAGTGGCTACCGTTGCGGATTGCGACGCGACAGACTCTACAATAACGTCCTTTCCAGAACTGCCGTTTAAATACACATCGTGGGCTACAATGGTGCTTTGTGCATCCACTACAATATCCTGATTACCATCAGCGTTGTCAAAACGGCAACCATAAGTTACTAAGTTGGAGTTGGATAGCTCGATGTTGTTGAGATAAGAATACTCAGCAAAGAATATCGCGGTGTCTACCAACTTGAGAACTCGCGGTTTTTGCGCCACGCCATCTACCTGAACAGCCGATGATGTTGCAATAGCTTCCATCCATACATTGGATACCCCGCATGGAGATGTAGGACAGTCACCCGATTTGCTTTTTAAGTATATCCCGCCGCCTCCGGAAGCCTCAATAATGGAGTCTTTAAGCCACCATCCGCCTATCCCACCGTTATCGACAGTACCGTTTAGGTAGACGGCATAGGTGGAGATGCCGTCGAAGTGGATATTGTAGAGGGTATCGGCCCCGCAATGCATCTCTGAGCCACTAATCGCGTAATACCCCCAATCACACGTAGATACCCCAATATTTCTCCATGTATTACCGATGTTCCCGGAAGGCTTCTGAATTGCCTTGTTGATGTTGTGTATGTATAAATCACTAAAATTATGACGTCCGGAATATTGGTCTGACGGGTCAAAACTAATACCTACGGCCCCGGTTGTACCAGAACCATCTATAGCAAAACCGCCACTATGGCGGAATTGCCAATGAGGCGTCGATAAATTAACCTGAACAGTGTTTGTAAAGTCTGCTGGTGTTTTTAGTACTACAGCCCCACCAACGCCTTTTAACTGTGCGCTACCAATAGTAACTTTTTCAGTATATTCACCAGGGGAAATAAGTAAGTCATTTTTCGGTAACGATGCATCTACTGCAGCTTGCAGGGTAGAGAAGTCTCCTGAATGCTTAATATCATTGTTACGTGCAAGCAAACTCCTTTCGCCGCTGCCTATGTTCTTGGCACCGTCCGCGTCAGATAATGTTTCAACGGTGTTACCGTTGGAAAAAGACACCAGTGAAGCCCCCAAACCGGCGGTACTTGACGCCAAATCATTACGCAAATTTGGGTCTGTCTGCGGCTTCCAGTTAGCGTTACCGACTGGATTAAACGATGCAGGGACAACAACTGGTAACGTACCTGCGTACGAGTACCATGTTTTGCTAACAGGGTCATACACCACCTTGTCCCGGTCGTTAACGGTTAACGTGCCGCCTGTGGAGAAATCCCATGACACCGGAGAAAAACCCGCGTCGCGCAACACGGCAGGAAGCGTCTTCTGCGTCTGCCCGGTAACCTGATTTGTCGCGTAATCAATATCAGCGCCACCAGCGACACCACCTTGTTTCCCGGTAATTACCTCAGCTTCGAAAATCTGGTGTTTCTTAGCGGTTTGTAAATCCGCCAGGCTTAAAACGTCACCACATCCGCTTGACATATAGAGTCCTCTTTAACTAAAACCATTGCTGAATCCGTCGGAGAAACCGCTGCCGTATGGCGCGACACCGTCATATTTATAGAATCCGTCGTCATAGTTGTAGCCCGTAATCTTGACCGTGCGGTCGTCGCCAGGGTCGATTGAAGAAACAACTATCTTCTGAGCATTATGCCTTGCTTCGTTGCCGAATGAAAACTCAGTTTTTAGTGCGCTATTCCCCGTGTAGATTGCCTCCTCCGGCGCGGAGAGCATAATCACCTCGCGGTCGTGGCTTCCTTTGATAACAGAAATACTCTGCACGGAGCCATCGCGCTTCTTGAGGATGATGGAGTGGTCATCGCCGGGGGTAAACGTAACAGGTTGCGACAGTGTCAGCGTAAGCCCATTAACGGCAACAACATAACCATCCTGAGGCGCGATACGTGAACCTTTAACCACGCTGATTACACCACCCGGTGTAGTGAGTGCACCCTCTTCGGTAGCTTCGAACTCTACGACAACTTTACTTAACGCGTTGCGCTGGTAGCGACGCCACGCCAGCCAATATGCCTGCTGATAGTTACGTACGCCCTTCGATTCATATTCCTCGGTGTTTGCTCCGAGTTCTTCCGGGATATAAATCGTTTCCCGTACGTTAGTATCCGGGTCGATGTATGAGAACGACAGGCTATCATAGGTTGTCGAATCGTTGAACGTGCGCGTCCATTTCTCTGTACCAGTAGTTTTGCTGCGGTGGGTGAACACCATTTCGGGCCCCGCAACCGGACGATCAAATCGCAGCATAATATCCGCACCTTTACGGTACGCAGTACAGAAAACGGCTTCCGCGATGGTCTGAACGATGTCCTGCATCGTGGTGTCGTAGTCGTCGAACGTGTAGCAGAACTGCCCCGCTAATTCACTTCCAAAATAGGATTCAATTTCTTCCTGCACAGCGAGTAACTTGTCCATGTTTGCCGTTGTCAGTTCCAGATTACCTACCGCCGGGTCGCGAGCAAGTCTGATTAGTGATTGCACTGCCTGCGTATTTGGGGACATTACCGTATCGAATATGCCGTTACCTAAGTATTTGTAACACATCTCGGTTGCTATCATGCGTAGTTCCGGTTCTGACACCTCCGCGGCACGTGGCGTTTGTTTACGAGCGCAGTGTACGGTAGTGCGGTTGCCGTAGTGCGGTGTTGTGTCCAGTGACTGCCCGTACAGATTAGTGAAAGTAACCTCATCACTAACAGTACCTTCAAAATCTTTATCGGTGTCGGAAACACGACGCATACGGGCGCGGAATCTGGAAGCAGTTGGTAAACTTCCGTAAAGAGTAATCCCTGTGTAATCCGTGTTCCGGCCTGTTACGGTTCCTCGTACGGTAAATATGTCACCTACAGGCTGTTTCAATTCATCTACCATCTGGTATTGCAGTTCGACTGTCACTGAAGCGCGGTTATAGTCGCCGTTGTATTTGTACATGCCGTTGCTGGCAGCCACATTGGCTACAACACGGTCGACGGTTCCGCGGGTGATGTACGCCCATTCAGAGAGGGAAGCCGCGTAAGTATCCGCCGGGCCTATAAGATGGTTGCCCTCTTCACCTATAAACCACACAGACGTCCCTAGCTGGTTCCATACTGATTGATTAGGGCTGATATCTACCGTTAGCGTGGTTTCACTAACCGAAAGGACAGTGTACCCCCCGTCCAGGTTAACCTCATTACCTAAAGACCCTGGGGTTGTGTCTGCATATACGTTATCGAAATATGCCATGTCTCCGACCGCCAAAAACTCATCGAAACCAGCGTCATCGCCTACTACAACGCCGGTTGTTCCCTGCCGTTGGACGGTGTAGCCCTGCACGTCTATAGCAATGTCATTAGGTGCGGGAAGAACAGCGCCATCGACATCGGCATTCTTAAATGTAACGTACAACTTCTGGTCTATCGGGTCGCCAATATGCAATTGTGGGGCGTTGGTGTTATTCGGCGAAGTGTAAGGGGAATACACCGTCACCGACGAGCCAGTTATCTCGCTGATTCGGGTATCCGCCTCCGTTACACCGTCTTCCTCAATATGTAGATACCCACGACCGGCGTCGTAGTACGCGTATTCAATAAGCGCCCCCGCGGCATTAAACACCTTATATGTCTGCATCAGGTCATTGGGGATGGTCTGCACTGTCCCGCAGATATCATAGGAACGCTCATAAGGTCGTGGCTTGTTTGAGCGGTCGGCGAGACTGTTGTTAGGCGACGTAGCCTGATTGTTGGTAGCGGAATAATTAGCGTTAGCCGCTGTGTTTAGCCCGAACAATTTGGCAATTGGCTTAAGGATGAAACTGAATACACTACCGATAGCGTCGCCGATGCCGCCGCCAGCACCCTCTATAATATGATACACGGCGTCTTCGTCTTTAAGCGCTTCGAAGTCGTCTGTAACATCAGTATCATCACCAATCTCGCCAAGATAGACGCGTACCGGAACGCCGTCCGGGATACGGTTAACTACAAACTCCATCGGCATCCCGACGTGTTTTGTACGGTTGAAAGCGCCATCAGCGTTTCGCGTGTAGTGCAGGATTATCGCCAAAATTCAATCTCCGTGTACGTGTCTCTGAGATCCGCCAGCCTGTCAAGCCGTACCTGACGGGAAGCAAGCTCGCAATGGCTCACCATCCCGTCGAAGTAAACTCCTGCGTGCCACACGATACGACCGCCGCGGCGATACCCCATAAGCACCGCACAGAAGTTTTCAGGCTTATCAATTTTTGTAAGTCCCTTCGTGTTGCGATGTCCTTCGTCGAACGCTTCGTTAATCGCCGTTGGGCTTGCAACGTCGAACGCTGGGGTTTCTAACCCGGCATCCGCGCGGACAATGCGCACGTGATGCCAGCAATTACGTTTGCGAAAGTCGTAAGGTATTCCCGTGTAGTCGTTAATATTCATGTAGTCAACAGGCCGCGTAATAACGGTATCTCTTTAGGTGTCATCAGTATACCAGTGCTTCGTTGGTTCAGCATAGGTGTACCGACATCCGCAGAGAACTCGCCCTTCTCCTGGTTGATGGCCTGTAACTCGTACACGACAGGGCCATCCGCCGGGTAAGACAGGTCGGTGCTGACGTAACGGCGGAAGACGAACTTCGGCAACTCGGTATTGCTCATCGGGATTTTATCCATCTCATCGTCAAGTTGATTGAGAATATCCGGTAAAGTAAATGTCGTCGTCTGGTCCATATCACTGTTGTTAGCCGCACCCGACGCTTCCATAGGAGTAGGTTCGAACGTGATTGTTTCTCCCGTCTCCAGCGTTGCCGTAAGTTCCTGTAGCCCGCGCACAAGATAGTACGTCTTTGACAGCAACTGGTGGCTGATTTGCAACGTGATGTAGTCCATCTCGCCGTCCGGGTTAGACGCCAGCTTACGGCGATAGGCTGCTTCTACTGATTCCTGACTCATAATTAACCGCCCACATTAAAATCAATACGAGTTATGTATTTACTACCCCACGCCGAATCCGCTTGTGGTATGGCGGCGTAACCGTCAACAGACGGAACGTTTACCACAGTGCCGTCGGAATAGGTAATGTCGATGCTTGTTGCGCCGTTCATTGCTACTTTTGCCGATGCTGATGGGCGTGTAGCTGGCGATGCATCAGTTACTATCGGCGACGTGGCAAATGGTTTTTTTTCAACCTGAGCGGAAGCAACTGAAAAAGAAGATGCTCCATCCGATGCGTAAGACGGGAGTCTGGTAGACGTCATAGACGGTATGCTTGCCACCGCGAGGGAGGATAGTGCAGAACCGTCTCCTGTCGCGGTTGTGGTAGTTGAGCATAGAACCCACCCATCAGATATTTCAGTTACGAAAGCCGATGTCGCCGTGCCTGATATAGCTTTATTAATAAGGTCGAAGTTAGAGTAGCGCGATGAAATCCCTGTGCTACCTGCGTTCCAATAAACCTGAATAAACTGGACACCATTCGCCTTAAGAATTACCGTAGCAGTATATGTTTCCCCAACATCTATTACTGAATCCCCCAGCGATTCGGCAAACAAGAAATGGCTGTTATTTTCTGCTGTTGGGGTGACTGTGCCCGCCAGGTTGCCTTGATATACACTGTCCTCTGTTGATGTTAGTGATATACGGTTGAAAGTACGTACCCACCCAATACCTAACCCGCCTATCTGGTAGTTAATAGAACCGCCTTCTGGCGGCACACGCCCAACGGCAACACCATCAATAAATGTTAGAGGCCATTCATTAGTGGCTGATTGCACAAGATTGCCGTTGCGGTTGATGTAGTAAACCTGCGGCCCATCGTAAACAATGCGGCCATCTAGAGTCGACGCCAGAAGGTTAATCGGCGGGTATCCTGCAGGCCCCTCATTGCTCCAGATGCGCGGGAACGTTGTCGCATAGTTAGCATATATTTTCAGGAAACTACCAAGGCAGTCTCCATAGCAGCCGTACAAATCCGGCAGATTATTGACAAGGCACTGGTTCTCGAGGTCCTGGAACGGCGATTTCTCAGCGGTTGCCGTGAAAGTAATTGTCCAGTTAATCCCGTCTTCGGTGGACTCGGCGATGGTGGACGTGATGGTTACCTGATAATCCTCGATACCCATACCGAAGTCGTGGGCCATCCAGAAACTGGACGCGCCGCCGTCTACTTTCTCAAGGAACGACAGGAACGCCTGTCGCCCCATTGCCGAGGTGATAAGCGTAACACTGACAGGGAACACGTCATAATAGGTGTCGCGCCCCTGACGAACGCCACCACCGGCTAAATCCACACTCCAGACGTTGTTACGTCTGGTCATAGAGTAGCCTTTTGACACAATAGGCTTAAGGCTACGTGGAAAATATAAGTCGCTCATTATTTGAACCCCGGCGCATTTCTTGTGGCCTTGCGGGCCTTGCTAATCTTACTGTTACTGTTCTGCAAAGAGGCAGCCACTTGCTCCTCGATGATGATACGCAAACGGCCTTCATCATCTTGCTCAGTGGATACGTTGCCTATTTGAGAACTCGTGTTATTTACGATAGTAACATTAGATGGGCCGGAAGAAGACCCGTTTTGACCCATAATTTCTTTCATCTGCTGCGCGGTGCGCACACGTGATGCACCAGCCGGCATGATAACTTCTGGTTTACCGCGCTCGGCGATGGTGGAAGCCTGTCCCGCAGATAACTGACCGCCCTGTTCACGCGCGGACCTGATAGCGGAAACCTGAGCCATACCTGCACCAACGGCAGCGGCAGCGGCTACAGGGGCCAGGAACGGACCAACTACAGGGATAGCCGCCGTGGACTTGTAAGCCTCGATAGCTGCGGTGTACGTGGCTATGGTGGCCTGTACGATAGCGAATGCCTTATACGCACCAGAAGCCTCGCCCAACGCAGACCCGATGTTTGACGCCATGTTACCGAAGGCGGTTGCCGTTGCGTCGGCTCGCTTGGTTGCGTACTGCTCGTTGATGGCGTTAAGCGCGGCCTGATACTGCTTCTCGCTAATAAGACCCTGTTCACGGTACTTATCGGCTACTGCCAGTTTCTGCTGTTCCTGAATATCCAGAAGCTCAAGCTCGGTGGCGTTCTGACCCATAATCTGAGCCATGAAATCCTCGCCTTTCTGCTGATTCTCCTGGGCCTCCTTCCTTTTCTTATCCAGTTCTTCCTGGCGGGCCTGTTCCGCGGATAACATAATCTGCGTCTTGGCGTTTTCGTACTGTTGGTCGCTAAGAAGCTTATTGCTATAGAAGTCCTGCAACTTAGACAGTTGCTCTTCCTGGTTAGCTTCTATTTTCTGAAATACGTCATCATTAAGATGGATTGACTGATAGTAGAAGTCTTCCGCCGCTTTTTTCTGGCGCTCGAACGCGTCCGCCGCTTTCTTAGCGGCTTTTGCGGCTGACCCGTCATCGTCAGAACCGCCGCCAGTTCCGGTTACCTTAAATTTGTTTAACCCCTCAGCTTTTGCGGACTCCTTATCGATGTCATACGCCGCGCGTTTTAACGCTACAATATCCTGTTGAGCTTCTACCTGTTCGCGGAAACTTTTACGCGTAACGTCGGTGACATCGCGCTGGGTATCCAAAGCCAGGCCAAGCTGGAAGTTGATATTTTTAGCTACGTCTACTGATTCCCCGGGGGTAAAAGCGGCTCGTACAAGACGGCCCGCGTCCTGCGCGCCTTTAACCATATCTTCAAAGAATCTCTCCATCGCGGTGAACTCTTCCGCGATGAAGTCAAGCGCATCGGCGGCGGATTCAGCGATGGTAGTAGCCGTTTGTTCTCCGCTATCCGTAATACTCTTGCTGCTGAAATCCCACAGTTCATTAAGCCCGTTGATGGCATCGCCAACAAAGCCAAACGCAGCGTCGAATGACATCTCGATAGCGCTTCCTACTTCCGACGCGATGTTCCCCCACATCTGCATTTCAGCGGCTAATTCACCGGAAGCAACAGACGCGTTTAATTCCTGAATCAAGTCATCGATATACCTGATAGGTTCAGCAAGTGCGCCAACATCAAGACTGGTGGCAAGCGTCATTTTTAGCTGCGACCATGAGTCACTGGCGCTCGCGATAGCGCCATTAAGGGTGTTGGCCTGGTCCGCCATGGCACCGGCAAAATTTACGTTACCAATATTAAGTAAATACTGCTCAATATCGGCAGCGCTTTTCTTAACTACGGTTGTTGTCCCCTGGAATGTAAACTCTACGTCGTTTTTGTTCTGCTTGGCTTTGATGCCGAATTCTTTTAGGCGTTCGAACTCAAACGTACTGGCGTCGGCTACCGCCTCAATCATCTGATTAAGGTCCTTGCCCATAGCCGATGCGGTATTGCCGTAGGACCGCAACGCCTCCTCGGATGGGGTAAGGCCAAGGGCCACCAGCTTACGGAAGCCTTCCACCGCCTGCTCCAGTCCGTATGGGGTATCGCGGGCAAAATCTTGCAGGATACTTAGCGCCTGTTTAGCACCTTGGGTACTTCCTGTTAAGGTCTTCAAACTGGCGGACATCTTGTCCAGTTGCCGCTGTGAGTCAACCAGTTCTTGGGCAGCTTTATACGCGGTAGCCGCTACGATAGAAGCAAGGCCTGCTACGGCGGCCCCCGCTACTTTTGCGGACTTTGAAAGGTTGTCAAGACGGTCTGATGTGGCTTTCGCGCCTTGCTCTGTTACTTTTACTACTAAACTAGCTACATCAGCCATCGTTTCTACCCTCGAAAATAGCGTCTAAGCTCATGATGATGTCGGATTCGAACATCCCTATATTCTGGCCTGAAACGGTGCTGTACGCCACTAAATCTGACCATCGTAATTGCTCGCGCGGGTACATCTTGATGCCGTCGTCGTCCACTCGGCGGGTGAATTTAATTTCCCTGTACTTCTCAAATGTGGTTAGTAGTTCAGGGGGGCATTCCGGCCCAGTGGCCTGCGTTGCGTCCGGCGCGTCTTGCATAACCCCCATAGCAATTAGCGCGGCTTTATGCCCATCGGCGATACTGTCAAATTCCCGCCGTTTGTGGCGGGTTATGAAGTTCCAACGGGCGAACTGGAGCAACGCGTCTACTTTTCCTGTAGCTGGTGCAGTTGTTCGTTATGAAACACAACAACAAGTTCCGCGAGTCGTTTATATTGCGTCAGGAGTGTGTTCAGATTCTCTTTATTGAATTCGTCGTCAAGGCTCCACCCGTTAACCAATTCAACCGCTAACTGACGGTTAAGGTCCGTCGCCGCGTCTTCCATCTTCAGGTTGTATTCAGAGAAATCTTTCATCTCTTCGCACTTATCACGAAGCGGTTTTAATTTCCCTAACACTGCCCGGTATGCGAGGGTGAACGCGCGCATAGCCTTAACGGCAACGTCTGCCTCAGGAGAAACAACATTAAGCCATTCCCCGGAATCGGTACCGTCTTTTAATGGTATCGGCATACGTGCACCCTTTTCAGCTTCAGCTTCGTAATAAAAATCAGAAAGTTTCATTCTTTAATCCTTTGGTTAAGAGGTTACTGGTTAAAGGAAATGCGCCAGACGGGAACCACCCGCTTTTCGTGTGCGACACTAGGCGCAAAATTATTCTAACATACTACTTGCACACCCTGATATAATAGCGTACTATTCACTTACACCAACGATGTTATCTCAAATCAGGAGTTATGTTATGACCGGTATCGCTATGTTCTTTTTAATTATTGTTGTAGGCGTTTATTTTATCCCGTTTTTTGTGGCCCATATGCGAAACCATAAAGCAAAGCTAGCGATATTCATGGCTAACTTATTTCTCGGGTGGGTTCTGTTGCCGTGGGTATTCATTTTAATCTGGGCTTGTAACTCGAACGTGAAAGAGAAGTAGGCTACTATAAGACAAATCCTAAACACGAGGAAGTAAGCATGGCCCGGAAGAAAATAACCGACGAACAGTTACAGGAAGAATTGAACGCCGGAATGAAGAATGTAGACATCGCCCGTAAATACGGCATCTCAGACCGCGTAATTCGTATCCGTAAAGCGAAGCTGGCTAAGAAAGGTGTAGGTCACGGACGTGATGTTAGCCACCTTGTCCCGGACGGCTATAAGATTAAAGGAACGTCGTCACTGGTGGATGAGTTCGGCAACACTAAGTTGCAATGGGTTAAGACCGACACTGACGCCGAACGTCAGGTTGAATTGATGAAAGCCGTGATCGAAGGCATGAAATCGGAGATTACGCCCGTTGCACCTGTTAAAGCCGTTCGTGCCAAACGGGACGATAAGCTGCTCAATCTTTACACTGTATCCGATTTCCATCTCGGTATGCTGGCCTGGGCCGACGAGAGCGGCGACGACTGGGACATGAAGATTGCGGAAGACCTGTTCTCTCGTTGGTTCGATGCAGCATTCCAGAAAGCACCGGATGCCGGTACTGGGGTTATCAATCTTCTTGGCGACTTAGCGCACTTCGATAGTCTTGATGCCGTTACGCCCGCAAGCGGTCATGTCCTTGACGCTGACACGCGCTATCAGAAACTGGTCCGTTACATGATTCGTATGGTCCGCCGTGTCGTTGATATGGCGTTGGTTAAGCATAAAAATGTTCGCTTGCTTATCGTGCAAGGGAATCACGACGAATCGGGTATGATTTGGTTGGCTGAGATGTTCAGTACGCTGTACGACAATGAGCCGCGCGTGTTCGTCGATACGTCGCCGGATGTTTACAAGATGGTGCAACACGGCAAAACGACGCTGTTCTTCCATCACGGGCATAAAGCACGATTCGACGCTATCGAACCGGTTATGATTGCCAAGTTCCGTAAAGCGTTCGGCGAGAGTGTTTACAGCTACGCCCACGTAGGCCATCTGCACCACCAGAAGATTGTAGAAAGCCGTAACATGATTGTTGAGCAACACCGCACCTTAGCGGCTAAAGACGCCTACGCCTCTCGCGGCGGATGGATGTCGGGCCGCAGTGCAAATGTAATTACTTATAGCGCCGAATATGGCGAGGTCGCACGTTTAACTATTTCACCGGAGATGCTGGGATGAAAGATATTGTAATTTTCGATTTAGACGGGACATTGGCCGACGGTACCCATCGCTTACACCTGTTACCAAAAGATAACTACGGAGAAACGTGGGCGTGGAAGCCATTTAACATAGCCTGCAAAGATGACGCTCCGATATACGACAATATCCATTTGTGTAGCGTACTGTGGCATTCCGGACTTACTATAATTATCCTTACCGGGCGAAGTGATGACGCTGAGGAGGAGACTCGCGAATGGTTACGAGAGAATAACGTTAGGTTTGACACGCTAATCATGCGCAGCAAACACGACAACAGAAAAGACATCGTAATTAAAGAAGAGGTGTTGCGTGCTTTCGGACTGGAAAGAATCTTGTGTGCGTTCGACGACTCTCCAGCGGTAATAAAGCATTTCCGTGACCTCGGCATAACCGCACACGCAGTTGCCGAATACGACTGTAACGGGAACTCTACACACTTAAAACCACACGGGAGCGATAAATAATGGCTAAGGTAATTATTCTTAATGGCCCTGCGGGTTGCGGGAAAGACACGCTTGCTATGGCGCTGGTAGAAATGGGCTTTGCGAAAGGAACTACCAGTTTCAAGAATCCAATGTTCAATATTGCTTTGGCAGCGTTAGGCCAGGATGCTTACCACGAATTTCTCGACGGCTACGACGACCGGGCGCGGAAAGAAAAACCCGAGGGTTTTCTTAATGGGTTGTCCCGCCGCCAGTTAATGATTGCCATTTCTGAGCAATTCATTAAACCGGTATTCGGCGATGATTATTTCGGTAAGTATCTTGCTGAAAACTTGCCTGACGGCGACGAAGTTTTTGTAGTGTCCGATGGTGGATTCGCCAGTGAAGTTGCCCCTATCGTCGCCGCGGGGCATGACGTGCGAATCGTCCGCCTCCATCGTGACGGCTATACGTTCATCTGCGATAGCCGTGGCTATCTGTACGATGTTAGTGGTGTAAAAGATTACGACACCTACATCATACCGGGTGACGTTAAATCGAACGTTATAGACATTGCTTTAAAATTAGGTTTGTAAGAAAAAGGCCCCGAAAGGGGCCTTAGTTTTATGCGTAGGTGATACGTTGAATTACGATAGACGACTGGTACTGGTTGCCGGTGGACTGTCCTTCTATACTCTGGGTAATAGATTCAGGGCCGCCAATCTCTGGCGTAACTGCGGTCAACTCGGCGCGTTTCAAACTGAAAGACATAGCCCCGTTTACCCCCGCCAGAATAGAGTTAATCTCTACCTGCTGTTCGTTGATGAACTTCTGAATCATAGCCATGTCATACAGCTTACCGGAGATGGAGAAGGTGTTAGCCGCGCGGCTACGTTCCACAAACGCAACGTTAGAGTTGCCGAGTTCGAACTGCGCGGACGCGCTGTTGTCGTTGGTGATGGTAAGGCTATCACAACGCAACGGCGTAGAGCCATCGAACACGGAAACGTCAACCGAAGAGAACGGCTCATCACCAAAAGTAACAGATGAGAAGTTGGAACCGGTCGGCGGCGTAGTGAGAATCTCCTGACTGCGACCGATGAATGGGAAGCTGCCAGTTACCATCGCGTTAACAGCCTGTTCGATGGTAAAACCAGAAACTTCCACGCCTTTGGTTAACGTGTACGCGTCAGTACCGCCGCACTGGCCTTTGTACCAGGTAAGGATAGAGAACGTCTTACACGTGTTACCGGTTTCCAACGTGTCGCCAGTTTTAGCCTTACTAGTTTTTGTCTCGGTGGTCAGGGTGTGTTGGATGCCCGCACCAGTAACAACCGTAGCCGTTACTGCAGTAACAATAAATGGTTTTGCGTTATCGCCTGTTAAATCGGTAAACGCAATCAGGTCGCCTACCCCAACTCCGTCAGTGATAAAACTGCCGGTAGCGCGTGTGAACGTCTTGCCCGCGGGTGCGACGGTAATCGATAGTCCTGACAGGGAAACGCCGGATTGCCACGTAGAGCCTAAAGCCCCGGCTAACCAGTCGTCCTGACTTTTAGAGCTAAGCTCAATAGCGTATTCTCCGCTAACCTGCTTGTTACCGGTGCGGATGGATGTGGTTTCTCGGCTGCCGTCAAGTTCGTTGGAGGTCAGCGTGTCGCGGGTAATGGCAGGAACGCCGCCCGTGTTGCGCAACGGCGACCATACCGGGTTAGCCGGTGTTACGCCCGGGGTCACTTCCGCCACATAGAATTGCGCGGTATTCGCGCCCTTAAAAGGAGTTGTAGCCATATTCACAGCCTCTTGGTGAATGCAATAAAGTTAATTGACAATGGTCTTTTGGCCCATCCGTTTTCTACAATCAGCGGCCCCAGGCTTACCGATTGAACCTCGGCGCAGATGTCGTTACGTGAAAATGACTTACCTGCTTTAAACGCCGTGTTAAGTAAGTCTGCCATTTTATTGATTGGCGCGCTACCTTTCACCGATGCGTAGTTAATGTCTATCTGATAGACACCGGCGCGTTGTTCCGTGAAGAATAAGTCAGCCTGCTCGGTATCCGCCAGCAACATGTAACTTGCCAGATACGGCGTATCTGTTGACGTCGGCGCGTCGATGTTTTCAAGCGCTACCTTGATGCCGTTGGTGGTTCCGAAGGCTACCAGCGGCACATCAAACGCTTTTGTTAAGTCCTCAAAGTAGCCCATCATCTCACCTTGCTAGCTTCTTCGTTAATGAGTTGCTGGAAGCGGGACACGTTAGTCCTGACGAATCCTTGCGGGGCCTGTTGCGACCAGCCATACTCCAGCCGTTGTGCATACGGCAGGTTATTTGTCAGCGTGAACTCATGCCAGTCGGTGGCTTTCAGCACGAAACTTGTAGCGTTTCCGGTTGCTGTGTTTCCTGATTTATCCGTAGCATCCGTAATCCCGGAAGCAGGAGTACCGCCAGATGCCATCCAGTTCATGCGAAACCGACCAGTATCTACCGGACTCGCCTTTATAATAGCGGAAAACAGCTTGATAGACACCTGACGCATCACCTTCTCAGGGTTCTTCTTCGCCTTTTCCACGAACTTAGAGACGTCCAGCGCGAAACTCATTTTCTCACCTGAATAAAGTAGGACACAACATCATCGTTAACCACCTTCTTCTCAATGGCTACGACGGACCATTGCTCGCCGCCGAATTGCACTTTGTCTTCCATCTTAGGAACGACGCTGTAATCGGCTTTAACAATCATGTCACCAGCCTGAATCGTCGTACCGTTCACCAGACCCGCATTAACAGGAACCGGAACGGCCTTCAACGGCAACACTTCATCCGCAGACCAGACGTACTCACCGAGAACTTCATCCCACACTTTCGAGCCAGCGCGAATCAGAGATACCGTGCTACCGAATTTGGTTAACAGGCGTGTACCTACGCCTTGCATACGTTTACTGAAAGCTGTGCTCATCAGGCGGCCTCCAGTCTCGAGATAACCAGTAGCGCGGATGGTGCTGTACCCCATGCGGTTACGGTAGCCGCTTGCGGGTATACGCCGCCGAAGTTGCTTCCGGCGCTATCCCGCATAATCTGAACGGCAAAAGTCTGGCCTGCTGTTGGGTTAATAACAACGCGAGATTCAATCGGGATTGTGGTGTCCGCGCTTACCAGTTTCGTGGCGGCTGGTGAGCCGTACTGAGCGCCGTTTACTAAAATACGTGATAGCAGGATTGACGTTCCGCTGGCACCTGTGCGGCCTGCCTGTAACTTGATGCGAACGGCGTAGTTACCGGCGGTGTTGAATGTAACCAGCCCCGCAGCATTAATCATTACCGGGTCGGATGCACTACCCTGAGCTGCACCGAAAGTTAACTGCAATGCCGTATCTACCGCGGTAGGCGCTTGGGTTACCGTAGACGCGGCACGGAGAACTTCAACCTCTTTAACACCTGGAGTGGCGTAAATAGGTGAGTCAGCCATCTGTGTCATTACCTCGCGCAACGCTGCTGGGGTAATAAGCCCGGTAGTGTTATCGGGGAGGTTTGCGCCGATAAGAGTAAACATCTCTGATTTAGTCTTCGCCATTTTTAACCCCGGTACACATTAAATGAGAAGCCGTTGTTAAGACCACCACACAGTAACGGGCGTAAGGCGTCGTCAGCGGCGGTAATCGCGGTTGTGGCCCCGCTGTTGCCGTTGTTGAAGTAGGTAACTGTTACCGCACCCTCTACACGCTCGGTCTGCACGGAACGTCCATCGGAGTTAGCCCGAACATCAGTGCCCGCTCCATACGTAACAGCGGCGATTACCTGCGCCCGGATTAACTGCGGTGGGATAACATTATCAGCTACGGTGAAGCCGTTTAGTGTTGTTCCCGTACGTGGGTACGCCAGGGACTGCTCGGCGGACACACGGCGGCCGCACATCTGCGGTTCTGCAAGCCCGACATAAGTAGCGCCGTTGCGCAAGGCTACTTCGGTGGCAGTATCGTCTTCCGGTAGCTCCAGGCCATAATTAGCCGCTAACGCGCGGGCGTCAGCCAGACTAACGTAACTGTCAGCGTTAGGTACTATCGACCCATCTTCCACGATTAGCGGCATAAATTATTCCTCTGACTTACGGCGACGTCGCTTAGTACCACCACCGTTGTTGTGCGCTTCTTCGTTGTCCGGTTGTGTTGCAACCAGTTCTTCCGCTTCTACCGCACCGCGAACAGGCATCACCTGACCGTCAACAACATCAACGTGGGTGTACTTTTCGCGGATTACATAATTATCTGCCATGACCTTTCCTTATTACGGCCCCGAAGGGCCGTTGTATTAAGACACAGTTGCTACAGTGCTGCTGGAGATAATATTACCATACACATCGTGAACAACCACTTTATACGTACCGGAATCGGTAGTAGCGAGCGAAGTTTTCTCGTAGGTGGCGGCGGTAGCGCCTGGGATAGCGTTGTTATCTTTGTACCACTGGTATGTGTACGGGGCCAGACCGCCAGTTACGGCTACGGTAAGAGTCATCGTCTGCCCCGTAGACTTGGTAGTGGTAGCGGCAAGTGCGGTAGAAAAAGATGCGGGCGAGATATTCGCCATATCGATTTCAACCTGACCATCGGCAGGAGAATCATCAGAAACACCAGTAATACGACGTTTGATTACATCAACCATTTTTAAGCTCCTTTAGCTTACAGTTCCTGCATTTTTAAGCGCAGTCAACAGATTTGCTACGGTAGTGCGCAGCGCGGTTACATCAGTTCGAAGTTTGTTGTACTCGGCTACAAGGGCATCGAACTCGGTCTTAGTCGGGGCCGCAGCGGACTGCGACCCGGCGGCAGCGGTAATGGCCGCGGGGGCGGCTACAGTAGCTGACTTTTTAACCCCACCAACTACGCTGGTAGTAGCCTGCGTTACTGGGATGTCAAAGTCGCCGAAGTCGACATTCTGAAGGCTGCGAGGCAAGCCTTTTCCGGTCTTAGCCATAATTTACCTCTTAGTAAATGAAAAGAGGGACCGAAGTCCCTCTCGATTATATCTTAACCTTAAGCCCCGACACCAGTTACCAGGAAGGCAATCGGTACATGCTTACGGTCAACCACACGGTTCCAGTTGGAAGCGTTCGCCAGGTCCTGCCAGGAAGCAGAGCGGGCGATAGTCTCGGTGCCGTTGCCGGTGATTACAGTGCTGGTGAAACTGTAACCAAACGGATGCAGCAACCAGGTCTTACGGGTCCACAGGGTTTCGACACCACCACCGTTACCGCGAGACGCTTCGCGCTCGTATTCCAGCGGGTTTGACGGAGAACCTTCGCCGTAACCGATAGCACCGTTGCCGAAGATGATGGAGATGAACTTACGGCTGTTGCCAGTTCCGACTACGGTCATGCTGTCGTCAACAATCACACGATAGCCCTGGTAGGTGGCGAACATGGTGTTGTTGTCAGCGTCGCGAATGAAGTCGATAAGCTGCTGCTTACGCGCCTGCGCATAAACGAAGCTGTGCATCGCGATAGCGCCAAGCACTTCACCACCGTTACCCATCAGCGCATCGCCCATAGTCTGGGTAGCATCGATGAACGCGCCGGAGTCGAAGCCCAGAGTAGCGGACACGTCAATAACCATGTCGTTCTGCTCGTGGTACGCATCGGTAGCCGCTACGTTATCATTGTACAGACCGAGCGCGGTAGCAATAAGACGGCGTTGTGCCTGACGCTGCCAGAAGTTATCCAGACGGGAAGCCACGGATTGCAGCGGATTCTGGCTGGTCAGTTCTACCGTCAGGTCAGCCTGACCAAAACCTTCGTTCAGGTAAGCTACGCGAACATCCATCTCACCGGTTTGCACGTTACGCGGGGTGGCGACGTCCTGATATACGTCGTTCGAGTAGTTCGGCTCGATAGAGGTATCAATAGCTTTCCAGTACGGCAGGACCGCTTTGTTGGACGGGCCGTTTGCGATAGCGGCGGCATACGGAGTCGAGGTAAGGATACCGGACTGGAAGAACGCGGTTTTCTCTACCGGGTCCTCTGTCATGTAGGACAGGATTACCGATTCTTTACCAGTTACGATGTCGCCGATAGTAGTAATTGCCATTATTTTTTCCTCAGGGCTTTAAGTTGCCGTTCAAATTCGGCAGGGTTCGATTCGTACAGAGCGATACGCTCCGCTTCACTCATGTCTTTAAACGCTGGTGCGGCCCCGCCGCCTTTGCTACCGGAAGCCCCGCCGCCGGAAGCTGCATTTGCTTTAATCAAATGTGAAAACGCTTTGTGTTCTCGCAAGTATTTGCGGAACTGTTCCGGGTCAGTCGTGATTACGTTGCCGTCTGCGCCAACAAACTTAGTAACCACATCATCGCCTTCGAACTCAGTCTTAACGAACGGCGCAAGAATGTCCACTGCTTCTGGGGTAATAAAGTCACCCGCGAAAGAGCCTAGCACCGCTTTACGTTCGCTGCCGAGGATACGCTCTGCCATTCTGGAGATGCGACCGTCTTTCTCGGCTAACACCGGGTCATACTGGCTACGAATCGTCTTTTCAAACTCGTCCATCTTACCGGCAGCCTTTAACGCCTCCTGGTGCGCACGCTGCCGTTCTTCTTCGGCCTCTTTTGCTTTACGGGCGGCTTCTTTCTTCTCCGCCAGCAATGCTTCCTGATTGGCCTTAAGCCCGGCAACTTCTTTCTCAATCAGCGCCTGAACTTCTTCAGCGGTGAACATTTTAGGAGCGTCACCGCCACCAGCTTTATCTTCTGCTCCAGCTTCTTTCTGGAACGGATAACGTAAAAAACGATTCATAGTCAGTATGTCCCCTGGACGTTGGAATCCGGGCCACCCGGATTTACATGTCAAGAATAAATTATTCCAACATGCAAGGCAACTATTCCAGAATATTCCTCACGTAATCCTGCAACATGAACACTTTCAGCCGCAGCTGCCGTACGCATTCAGCGTTCTGAACGTCGATAGCTAAATCCTCGTCAGCGTCGCTACTCGGCGGTGCCAGCTTGCACGGCGGCTGCATCATCGTCGTATCCGGGGATGGAATTGGCGTTTGCGACGGCGCGGGACTTGAGCTGCACGCGCTCAGGGTCGAAAGTGCACACGCTGCGACCAGGAGTTTTAATGTACTTAACGACTTCACGGGTGATCACCTCTGATTTCGTCTTGCCTTCGTTGTCAGCGGCGGCGGCCTTTGATTCATCTTGCTGCTGCCGTTGTGTTTTCTTCGCTAACTCGGCCTGTGCTTTCTGCTGTTGCTGCGAAACGAGATTAGCGCGGCCTTCGTGCCAGCCGCTGCGGTACTGATAAATGCCGTGTGTGTAAGCCAGGATGATGAAACATGCTCCTGCTACGACGGTTGCTTTAAGATTCATGTTTCCCCTTTCTCGATAAGTAAAGCCCTGCCTTAAAGCAGGGCGCTAGTCCTTATCATTTAAACATAGAAACGGCGTAATCTAAGTAAACCTGTTACTTTTTACACAAGCAATAGAGTATGGCCCTTCCGAACGCGTCAGCGTAACTACACTCAGGACTTACGTCCCGCTCCGTTACCTGCCCGCGCCGCGGTCGCTTGTTCATACTTCACAAGCTCAGGTGGAGCTTATCATATTTTTAGTGAAAAGTCAACTATTCGAATAGTTTATTCCAACATTTACAATTGAGCGGAATAACTGGAATAAGTAAATAAATAGTTTGCACACCCCAATATAATAGGGTACTATTCAGTTAACTTAAGCAGGAGGTGAAAAATGTATGCAATTTGCGAAGTAGTTCAAGAGTTCGATGAAGAGTTCGACGGTGACTTGTGCCGTGTTAAAAAGGTTCTGCAGGTTTTCCCTGACGCAATGTCTGCTTACAAGGCATTAGATGTATTTGAACCTGGAAGATACGGGGATTATGACACTGTTCTGAGGGTCGTCCACGAGCAGGATTTAAACACAAGATTCCGTTGAAAACTAAGGCCCCTTAATGGGGCCTTTTATCATTCGGGCTTAGTGACCTTCGCAGCTTTACTGACAGCCTCTACACCATCAGCATCGGTAACTTTAACGAAGTATTCACCCACTGCGTTAACCGTCAAGGAAAGTGCCTCTTCCGGGGCGTTGACAACTTCCTTACCGTCTTTGTACCAGGTCAGTGCATACGGCGCTTCACCTGCTTTAACTTCGACAGTGATAGTCGCGCTGCCGTCGGCCAGTTCAGCGTCTTTTGGTTGCACAGAGAAATACACATCGCCTGCGTCCGCCAGATACGGAATCTCATAGAGCATACCGGCCGCAGGCAGCGCAATGCCGGTTTTATCCGCAAACGGCATGTCGTCTACCGGTGTACCCAGTACACTTTCATCCTCAATAAACACCACGTTCTCACCAGAGCCAGACACCCGAGCGTACTGGACTACGCGACGTGACGGCACATCAGTTACTTTGAAAAAGCCCATCATTAATCCCCTTTCAGATAATCAGCAACACGTTTATCGAGTTCCGCCATCTGCTTAAGCGTGAGCGGATTCCCGAAACCATCTACAGATATTACGCGAAACTCTTCCGGTGATATACCGCTGTTGCGGAAAATCTTACCGCGAACAGGGCCGAGGGCCTGGTCCTGAAACCACGCCGGTTGTTGTTTGAGGAACTCATAATACGTGGTGTCTGCGTTTACCTGAGTCCCACCTTCTGCACCCTTAGCCGCTCGTTTCGCGCCTTTATCGAGGAAGTCGAACTCTGAACTGATTACCGGTGCCGTGCACGATCGACAGTTCGGATGGGCGGGGGGCATTGGACCTTTACCAATTTCCCACGTCATTCCGTCTCTGGCCCTGCAATTCTTGACTATCGCACTACCTGCTGTATAATATCCTTGACTACTAGAGAGGGTATAAACATGGCACGTTCTAAACTCGACGCTTATGCGGATGATATTTGTTCTTTGTACCGAGATGGCACTCCCGCCAGCATCATAGCCAAGAATTACGGCGTCACTACCACCACGGTAACAACATTTCTCAAGAAGCTCGGACTCATGCATGATCGACCCCGTGGTTGGGTTTCTAACGACACCATTTTGAATCAAAAAAGGGCTATAGAATTGTTCGAGTCCGGCGTCCCGCCTATTGAGTGCATAAGAAGGACCCAAGTAAGCAAAACAGTTTTCTATTCTATGGTCAAAACACTTGGCCTCGCTAAGCGCGGGCACACTCACAGGACATTCACCCCGGAGGAGAAAATCGCCAGAGCTATCGTCCGACAGCAAAGCGGCGCTATGAATAAGACTGAAACCCTCGCTTTTGAATTGTTTAATTCCGCTGGCGTGGACGTAGTTCCGCAGTTTGCAATCGGCCCGTACAATGTCGATTTTGCCATTGAGTCCCACTCCATCGCCATAGAAATCTGTTGCCGCGGGACTCGTGCTTACCATTTTCCTGATGGGGAAATCAGCGAGCGTATTAAAAATATAATCCGCTCTGGCTGGCATGTTTATGTTCTTCACTGTTTCGAGCACAGTCACTTTGTCAACAGTGGTATACAAGACATGCTTAGTTGGATCGAGTTCATCAAGCGGAGTCCATCCGTATTGCGTGAGTACAGGGTGTTTCGGGGTGCCACTGAACTTCTCGCCGTTGGAAAGTTCGATGGTAAAGATTTTTCCTGAATAGAGTCCGCGCATTACCGCGTCCATCCCCGCGATGGGCGCTAATTCTGTTTCAGCCGTGAAACACGTTGTACTGGTACGGCTGTCCAGCGTCGACACCCATTCGTATTTCTCAATGATGTCGTCGTTCTGGCGGTACGTCTCGTTACGGGCTTCGTTGGATACGTGAGACAGTGCAGTACGGATTACGGTGGCCGCGTTACGCTCAGAGATGTCCGCCAGTCCGCCAGCGCCTACGACGTTCTTAACAATCTGCCGTGTGGTTTGGCCTTGTACAAAGCCCATCTTAACGCCGGTTACCAGGCGCGCGACTTCTGTTTCACCCCAACCTGACATCAGCTTGGTGAAATCAACTGGCTTGTCACTTAATGATAAGGGCTGAAACTCGGCGGCGGCCCACACCTGCTCGGCGGTGGGTGTAACAAATTCCGCATTAACGTTGGTGGTGAGTGCCTTTACGTTCCACTCAGCCTCATACGCCGCCAGTTCCTTAAGGTCTTCTGTCAGCTTTGTTTGCCAGTCACCCGTAAGCCCCGTCAGAGCTTCTTCAAGGTCACGTAACAATTTATTCAGTCGCGCAGTGCTACGACCGTCGTCACCGAATAACAGCACCTGCCGTTTAATTTCGTCACGCATTTCCTGAATGAATGGTGCGAGGTCTTTTACTTCACCGGATGCGGCGCGTTGCAGCCAAATCTGGTGGCTGATTAGTGATGTCAGTAAGCTCATAGATAAACCCTGTGGCGCTAAAGTTAATAGCATACTATAAGAAAGCCCCTTTCGGGGCTATAGGTGAACTTACTGCTGAGTGGTGTCCTGTTGCTGCGCCGACTGCGGAATCTCTCCCGCTACCTGAGCAACAGAACCCAACGGCAGAGGTGCGTCTTCAATAGCGTTCTGAATATCCTCATCCGTCCAGTCAGTTACACCCGCCTTGCGCAACGCAGCATAGTAAGCGGTAGCCGGTAACAGTCCCGCGTTAATGTCTGCCATCCACTGCGCGCGGTCCTGTGCGGTCATCGGTTGCAGGAAGAACTCCATATTCAGCTTGAATTCAATCTCTGTGTCTCCACGTAGTCCTAGCATAGCCGCCACCCAGCGCAGCGCATCGGTGTAGGCCATGCTTACATTACGTGCAATCGTCGCCATAACGGACGTATCCGCGCCGCGTTGCAGGCGGGCGGATTCCGCGGTGATTTGCTGAGTCGGGGTGATAAGCTGCGCGCCAATCTGGATTGCCTGGTTCTCTTTATCCAGCATGTTTTGTTTGGCGAGGTTGTTCTCTCCCGCCTGAACCAGAAACGCATTGCCGCCGTAGCCAATGTTATGGCCTGAGCGCGACCCCATACGCACTCCGTGCGGGTTGGCTTCTTTCCATTGTTCCATGCTCATGTTCTCACCGGGGGCGATGAACAGAGTAGGCTGGCCTACGACGAAGCTGGACTCCTCATTGTCTGCACTGTTGCGGAAATGCCCAATATTTAGCTCAGCTAACGGCAGTAAAGGCGCATCGTCTATAGTGGCGTCGTTGTTGCTTGCGCCAATGAACGTGAACGGGATTTTACCGCGCAACTGTTCGCCGAGTTCCGGGAAGATTTCGATTACTTCATCCTGTGCGCCACCTTCGGCATCGAAGCGGTAGATGCGCTGGCGGTAGCGACCGTCAATCAGGTCAAGGACGCGGTATTGCTCGCCGAATTTTGTTTCAAACTCAGCGCCTGGTTCCGAGTATTCCCATGCCTCACGCAATACAACCATCGTCACGCGGTTCACTGAACCGATGCGGGTGAGTCTCCAGTTGATAATGTTCTCCGCGGTATAGAATGCGATTACCGGGTTTAATAATCCCGCGTTCTGCTCTGCCGCCGTTGCTGCGGCTGTTTCCGGGGCATCCACCAGCAACCCACCGCGTCCTATCGAGTCAATCTCCATTAACGTATCCTGCGCGTGCTGCCACAGCCCTACACCCGAACCGTCAGCGTTGTGCAACAGGTACTCAAGTTCAGGCGGGATAATCTGCTCAGGGTCTTTGCGCATCACTGACCCCGTCATCCCCGCCAGGGTACGTTTAGTGAAGTTGTAACAGATAGCACCGTTCTCGTATTCTTCCTGGCGCTGGGCTGCGTAGGTCGGGTCAGGTTCGTTCTTCCCGACGTTGCGCAGATAGCGAATAAGGTCGCCTTCCAGCGCGTGGCGTACCTTCTGCCATTTATCGAAGTGATGCAGCCATTCCCGGTGTTTTGTCTTAACACCCTGATTCTGACCGTTCATAGTTAACATTTAATAATCCTCTTAAAGTGCGAAAGTCACCGGGATGTTGATTACTGGTTTAACCACCGGCATCTCATAAACTACAGGATAGCCGAGAGCATCAGCCATATGGTCAATGACGCCGTCTTTAGCCGGCTCTCCGTTATCGTCGTATGCCTGCTGTTCCAGCGTCTTGGCTATCTCAGGACATAAGTGGTCATTAACCCACAGCTTACCTTTTTCCAGCGCGGTGTTCACGGCTAAAACGCGGTCTTTAACCGGGGGGTTGGCTGATTTAGCGCGAACATCGAAACCCGCCTGCTGGAGTAATGCAATATCAGAGATTGACGCCGAGTTTGTCTTACGGTTCTTGCCGCTAGCGTCGGGGTAAACGACGATGCGGTGGCCTTGTGACTTCCACTTCTCGGTAATTACGCGCACGGTGTCCGGCGTATCGAACAGGCCCTTCAGTTCTGCAACCGCGTGCCATCCATCTTTACGCTGCACATACACGGCGCTGGCGTTCTTCGTAACGTTGAAGTCCTGCCCGATGTACAGCGTGTCGCCCGGTTGAATTGTCTCTTTGCTGCGGTGCTTGCGTCGGTCGTATGCGTAATACACGCTTCCGGATGTCAGGTTGACAAACTCACCGTTCAGATACGCGTTAATCAGTTGCGCCGGGTAAGTCTCAGTCAGCGAGCTAATGTAATCCGGCGGCAGGAATCTGGCGTTCTCGTGAGTGGACGCCTGCACCATTGAGTAACTCGGCGTCGGGTTCTCCTTGAACTTGGCGTAAACGAACTTGAACCCTTCCGGAGTCGTGGTGACGGAGATGTGGTTAATTACCCCCGGGATAACCAGACGCATGCGGGCTACGATTTTGTTCCACGCCAGCTCGGCTTTCTCACGGCTCAATACGTCCAGCTCATCCACGACCGCAGCCGCGATTTTGAAGCCGACTATCGAGCCGGGGTTATCCATCGAGCGGCAGATAACAGTTCCGAGCACCGTCTTACCGCGAGTGACCACGACTTCTTTGTCGCCAGATTTAACCAGCACATCGAGGCCGAGGAGGTTAGCCGCTTCCTCGAATGTCGGGTAGAAGATGTCGCGGATAGCCGGGTAGGTGGGGCCGAAGTAGCCCAGGCGGGTACCCGGGTTCCGGAGCATGAACGTAAGCAGGTCGAGACAGCCGACAAATGTCTTGCCGCTACCGAAGCCTCCGACATAGGCCTTGTATTTGTTATCGCAATTCAGGAACAGTGCCTGTGGTGCGGATAGCTGAATACTCATTCCTCTACCTCACCCATGTTCGTTGTTACGATTTTACCTACAGGCTCCGCAACACTGAAAACAATCTCAGTCGGTGCTGGTTCTTCGGTGGATGCAACCGGTTTCTCTTTGCTGAGGCCCAGTTTCGCGGCAGCAAACGTAGCAGAGATGCCCGCGGCCCCCGTTTCAGTGAAGTATGCCTCTTCCAGCGCCTGTGCTGTCTCCCAGGCTTCTGCAAATGCGGGAATCTCACGCAGCCAAAGCTTAATAATAGGGATAGTGACGCCGATGTGTAAGGCGAAGCGGGCCAGTGATGGCGGTTTATCCTGAATCAGCGGGCGTTCGTCACCTTTGGACGTGGGCACAAGCTCCCACGACGTGCGGTCAAAGAAACGAATCAATTCGTCGCAATAGTCCGGGTCCCACAGCGCAGCGGAATTACGGGATGATTGATAAAGGCTCTGTTTACCGCGCGGTTGTTTACGGCGACGGTTTGCGCTAACAGCTTCTTCATGTGCAGCTTGCACCACCTCTGGCGATGGCTGCTTAAGTTTCAGCTTCATAGAATCCCCTTGCATATGCGTCTGACCATCAGAGCGCACCAGACGCGCCCTACGCGTCTAAATAGATTATATAAGGGGATTGGGCGGGATGTACAGAAAAGCCCTCCGTAGAGGGCTTGTATCAGTTGTATAGGCCGTGTCGTTGCGCTCTTTTACCGTCGCCGCCGTAATGGTCGTTGGCTACGGGAATGGCCCAGGCGTTAGGGATGATTAGTAGTCTCATTTGAAAAACCACAAAAGGATGCCTGCCACGCCTGATACACCCATGCCTAAAAACATAGGCCACCACAGGTAACGAGGGAGACTGTTAAACAGAGTCGGTTGTTTTATCAGCACACCGAGAAAGGCCAGCCAAAACACCAGGTCACCAGCAACATTCGTAGCCCTCAAAATCTCAATCATTCTCCACTCTCCTCTTTAGCAATGCGTTGCTCAGTTTTAGTGATACCTCGGCGCGTGAATAACACCGGGCTTGTCTTAACATGTGTCATCAGACGATTGTTATAAATTACGTGGCGCTCGCAATCAACGTCTTTGCTGTACTTCGCAATCGTCATTTCGTTGATGCCGGTTTGCCGGCATGTCTCGGCCATCGTGCCGAATTCTTTAATCAGGTTCGGAATGCTGGTAATCATCCTAAAAAATTCCTCGTTGTCCACATCGCATTCGGATATTTGTTATCGCGGTCCTGCACTACGGCAATCATGTTACCGCGTTGCACCAGGCAGAAATGCCGTTGTTGCTCGCCGTTGTAGCGACGCCAGATTGCTTCTTCGATTGCCGCGTTAATGTCACTGAACATTAGTATTTACCCCACAGAAACCCAACCAACAGCCCAATGAAGTAACTAAGACCCACCAGACCGATAACCACCTCGAGACTCATACTCTCACCCCGCTATCTCATCACCAAGCCACGCCGTTTCTCGAATATCGTCAACCACACAAGCGGCGTGCTCACGGCTAATTGCAAAAATGTAGAAGCTAAACTTCTTCCCGTCGGCGTCGATGTGGTAAACCGAGTATGGCTTCCACAGGACGCCATCGATAACTACTGGTTCAGGCGCTTTAGTCATAGTCGTACACCATCCAGTTATCGAACAGCGGGATAGATACCGCGGGGCCGTCGAACGCTAATTCTTCTTCGGTAGCGTAGTAACTTAGTGTCTGCGAACCTTCCTCGTCAAGGAACACTCCTGCGTATGCGCTGGGTTCCTGCTTCATAACGCCGAGGAGTATACGGAACGCCTCCAGCTGAAACTCACCGTTAATCGACAGTTGCCCTCCTAACGTCTGTTTCTCCGACTCAAGCACCAGAATACGGCGCTCGAGAGATGCGATTGTGATTTTAGGCATTGGTGTCACCTTTGTTCAGGTTGAAGCGGTTAATCAGTTCACGGCGCGTCTCGTAAAGCGACTCGACCATTTGCTCGGCTACCGCGATTTTAGTATTCAGGACGCGCATCACGTGTCCGATGTCTACGCCGCTGTTAACGGCCTCAACCATCATCTTTTCATATTCGCGGTCAGTCATTCTTTACGCTCTCCCCACATGCGATTGAGATACTTGTTCTTGTCCGGCCCCGGGAAACTGTTACGTTTCATCAGTTCTTCACGTGTCGGGAACGGGGTGTGACTGACTTTACGGCCTACTCGTAACGGTTGGCTTACTTGACCTTGTTCACTCATTTCTTCTCTCCTGCATAAGCGGCTTTCAGTGTCTGCATCGCGGCGGCCCAGAACGCATCCGCCGGGATATTACCACTCAGGTTATTGACGGCGATGCGTGCCATCAGTTGTGCGTCTTCGAATGCATCGATATCTGTGATTTTCATTTCTCTCTACTCCGTTCTCGTTGTCGATGGAGTAAATATAATAGGGTCGGTGGTAATAGTCAACTAGTCATTATCGGAAATAGATAAAAAAATCCCGGCTGGGTCAGGGCCGGGATAAAACTGGAGAGCAGAGGGATGGAACAGGAGGTGATTTAAGTATCGTCGGATTAGTCTTAGGTGTCAATTGGTAAAATAAAACCCGGATTCGCGGTCCGGGTTTCGGGTGGTGCAAGCACAAGCAGCGTGGGAGTAAGTTTACTATACGTCCCAGTTTTCTTCCATCATCTAACAGCCCTCCCAATTGCCTCCGCCTCTTGCCACGGTTTACCGTCAAACAGCGCCAGACGACCTGCTGTACGGCGACGCAGGCCGAGTAGTGGTCTGCCGTTCTGGTTGATGAACAGTGTCAGCTTAGCCCGCAGCGTCTCGATGTCACCAGAACGCAGCGCCTTACCTGTGCCCGTGGTAGCGGCAATCACGCCAGCGCCTGCGTTGTAGACCAGGTCACACACAGCGTCGAACTGTGCCTGTGTCAGTGAATGGTGCGCTGCCGCATCAACCGCAGCTACGGCTTTAGCCATATCGCGATTAAGTAACAGGAGGCCTTGTCCTGGAGTGATGGTCTGCCCCGCCTTAACATGCGGGCCATAGCTTCCATACCCAATAGTCAGGTACTTCTCATTCGGTGTAGCGCGATACGCAGTTCCTCGGAATCCCTCGAACGCGGCGGTAAAATGCAATCCATTATCTGAAATATTTCGAGACACGCTTATGTCCTCCGTATGACAGCCACACCTGGCGAATCTGACGCAGCGCAACTAATGTGATTAACGTCTCAGGCAGCGTTGGTGACATGCTGCCCTGTAACAGGTGGATACATCCGGCAGCACAGACGATGGCAGTCAGGATATAGAGCACCCGGCCAAATAATCCGTCATCCACGCTGGGGTGATATACATTAAACAGCGATGTGCCTCCGATTGCCAGCATACCGCCGGACCAGAATAACTCATTCATCTGTGCCTCCTCGACGAGCGATGTATTCTCCAGAGACGATACCGGAGAGACGGGAATAGATGGGCATCCAGAGAATTGCGATGATGAATCCGAGGCCAGCTATCTCGCGCTCTCCGGTAATACCGAACCATTGAGCGGCAAGAGGCGCGCCGAATACAGCGCAAGTGAAGCCGGTTGCGATAAAGCAGAATCCGTCGATGGGGCCAGAAATAACAGACTTATGTTGTCGTAGTCCGATTACCCCTCCGGCTAGCGCGGCAGCGAGAAGCCAGCCTGTCACTGTTTCAGTAAATTTATCCAAGATGAATCCTCCAGGTGCGTATTAAGTATGCAGTAACTGGAGGATAGCACGGTTAGGAATTATCTTAATAACGGTTTATTTATGACGCCAGATGTATTGTCGTCTCTGTGGTTTCGTCGGAATATCATCGTATCCCAGCGATTTCCAGTAATTAAATAACCGATTAGCGATTGCAGCGCGCTCCTGCGTTTTAAACTCACCGAGATTCACAGCCTTCCCGTTCTGGAATCCACAGGCGCGGATAGCTTTACGTCTGTCCTGAATCTCTGGGTACAGCACGTTACGGCGACGCTTGTATATTCGTGTGTTCGCTCTCGGCGACAGCGGCGCAAGGCCGCTCCGTTTCAGGATGTCAGTTGCAAGGCTCATAGGTCCAGAATCTCGCGCGCTAATTCATCCGTCTTCCAGTCGCACGGACTGTTTACTACCTGCTTAGCAAGCTCGCGCAGTTTACGCGCCAGCTCCGCGTAGTCTTCGTATAGGACCCAGCGCCCTCCCGCGGCCTGAAACATATCGCCGTGGTCGTTTTCGTATCTATGCACCATCACTCCACCCCTCCCACATGTGTAACTGACCCACAGTTCGCGCACTCGACGTAATCCGGGAACTGGTCCTTGTATTTCTGTAACTCGGCTTCAACTTCCAACAGCTTTAGGTCAAGATTCTGGTAGTCCTCAAACTTAACCCACTTCCCGTGGCGGTCAATGAAATGGTTGTCGGACCCATACTTAGAATATCTCTGTACCATGTTATTTCTCCTGTTTACCAAGTCGCTTAGGTGAGCAGATAGCGCGTACCTCTGAATCGATGGGCTTGTCACCCTGAAACAGAAAGTGCGCGTTCTCAGCGGCGCGTGCCGCTGACTGGCACGCCTCCATCGAGTAAAACGTTTCTGATGCCGCTAGTTGCATCTGGCCCGCCGACAATACCCAGATAAATAAGATGCTGGTCATTTCAGTTTAGCCCCGCAATCAAGACACTTTTTAGTAAAACCCGGCGCAAAGCCTTTGCGCAAACCGACGGTATTAGCGTGTTGGCAATCGCTCAATTCCGATTCTTGCTTACCGCATTTAGCGCAAATGAAGTAGTCCCCTTTTTCATCTAGCACCCAATCATGCTCGCATTCCTGGGTATCCTCTTTACAGCAACCGGATTGCTCCTGTTTGCGGATAAGTTTGTACGCTTCCGCGTCACCCGTAGCCCGAACCAGCGCCAGATGCAAATCCTTAATCTGCGACGAAGCATCACGTAACTGGTTTTTAAGTGACTGCACCTCATGCGCCAGGTCTTCGCACTGCTGCTTGTGCGGGTGGCTATTTACGTGCTGCCGTAACTGGTCAATCAGGTACTCGAATACTTCGTTTTTGCTACTCACCATCCCCATCCCCTTCCTCGTCTATTAATTCAAATTTACCGTTTGAGTGTTGGATAGCTTCTTGCCCGCAAT
>ERZ1031911.43-NODE-43-length-32128-cov-26.994949_pt1 | contig 32128 bp, 29 predicted proteins | sample MGYA00518167_ERZ1031911 | MGnify/ENA primary metagenome ERZ1031911 (study PRJEB33719, sample SAMN04261271) | wastewater metagenome | biome: rural village; feature: human; material: feces | host: Homo sapiens | place: El Salvador | collected 2014-01-14 ... | reverse complement strand
GTCATCGGGCATTATCTGAACATAAAACACTATCAATAAGTTGGAGTCATTACCCGAGTCTGATTATCTTTGCCGGAGATTTTAAGCTGGTTAACAATCTTAATCCGGTTAAGCGGCGGATTCATATAGGAAGGCGGGAGTTCCGCCGCCTGTTGCAACGGGACATCTTCGGCGTCAAATATCTGGCGCAGTGCGGCAGGTAGATGCCGGGTGTCGAGCAATTCAATATAGAGATCTTTTTGTTGCCGATCGTCGCGTTTGAACAGAAAACCATTTGCCAGCCAGCGACAAAATGTTTTGTTGCTTTCATAAAGATCGGAGGCCGGAAGCGTGGTGAACTGTTTGATCAGTCGCTGAATCTCTTCTTCAGTAATGCCATCAGGCTGGTAGCGTGCCGCTAAATAATGACGGAGATCGTCTTCGATAATGACCTGATCGAGGCTCGAACGTGGGACATTATCGCCGATCAGGTGTTGATATCCCTGATCCTGTAACAGTTCAATGATCGCTTGTTCTAATTTTGCTTCACTGAAAGAGAGACTCATATCGCGCTCCAACCCTGGCTAATTTCTGGTAAGCATTCCCGTATCAGTAGAAAACCTTACCAGAAAGCCCCTGATTTTACAGGGGCAAAATGCGTTATGCGGCTTCTGTATCGGTGGTGAGATCCGGAAGATCTTCCAGGGATAGCTCGCCGGAGATGAGTTTCGGGAGCAAGGTGCCTCGGAGGTTGGTGAGATATTCGTTTTGAATTAATGAGTTATTCATCATCTCTCTGAAATTGCTTGTTAATTCATCAAATTTCTCAATTATATTTATTGATGGAATAATTAGAGGTAATGTACAAATATCATCAGGTTTTATAGCAGGATATGCTCCACCATCAGCAATTCTCGCTAGTTCTTCTATATTTTTATCATAGGTCACAAAGTAATAAATGAAATTTTTATATATCGTCTTTTGGGCTCTAATAACGGCAAAGCCTGTGCTACCCGTTAGACCATCAACATGTACATATGCAAATGATCTGTTAGCAGGTCTGACAAGGCCAAAAATCAGATCATCTTTTTTTAATATTCTTCGAGCTCGACTTGGAGCATCATTAAATGATAATTTTTCAATTGAGTATATTCTGCCATCTTTCGCATTAGAGAGATCTACATAATTGATATAATCTGGTTGATTTTTATTAGTCCACGATGTGGAGTTTATAAAAGCTATCTCTGGAAGCGTCCCTTCTTTCCACCCCTTTGGCACCCAACCCAACTCCGTTTCTTCAAATTCACTTGGGAAAAGCGAGCGAATTTCCGCCGGAAGCGGTTTAAAATCTGCACTATTACGTACTTTTTGACGCAATTTGGCGCGAGTTTGCAGGGCTTCCGGGATTGGATTTCCTGCATCCAGAGCGTTATCAATCACTGGATCAAAATCCACAAACCAGGATTTGAACAGGGTTTGGGACATTTGTTCCAAGGTTTGGTTCATGGATGAAAGTGTTGTGATTTTGTCATCAAAAGCTTTGAGACTCTTGACTATTAAATCTTGAACATTTAGCGAAGGAGCAGATATTTCTACATTCGCTAGATCATTGATGGTTATTTGGCTTTGAGCAGAACCGCTATCAAGATATCGTAAATTACTCTGTAGAAACAGATAATAAAAATATTCTTTTCTTACTTTTGTTTCATCCAAATTTATTTTAATGGACAAATTTGTTAAATAACAATCTCTAGTCGTTATTTTAACATCGCCAGTTCCACCAACACCTCGGGCAACAACAATTAACTCACCTGCCGAAGTATTTTTTTCAGGGTAGCTTTCTGTGTATTTATATCCTGAAAAAATGACATAGTCACCTGTACCAACAAACTCCTTTTTAGGCATTTTTCCGTATGAAAATTCAGCTATATCACCTAAGCGATATATACACCACTTACTCCCCATAACCCAGCGCCTCCAGATTCTGGCGAATCGCACGATCCAGTTCTTCCGCCTGCTTCATCTGCTCAAACAACGTCTTCGACAATTCACGCATTTTGGTCTCAAATGCCACGCCGTCTTCTTCCTGCTCGGCTGCACCCACATAGCGGCCCGGTGTCAGAACGTAGTCGTTATCTTTAATATCTTGCAGGGTCGCAACTTTGCAGAAGCCTGCCTGGTCTTCATATTTTTCCAGCTTGCTGTCACCACGCGCAATCCGTGCAGCCAGTTCTTCCGGCGTGCTGCGCCAGGCATGGTAGGTATCGGCGATTGTGGCAATATCTTCCGCCGTTAACTCTTTAGTTGTGCGGCTAATCATGGTGCCGAGGTTACGCGCATCAATAAACAGCGTCTCGCCCTGACGATCACGATAACCTTTGGCCGGGTCGGCAGCCTTCGATTTGGTCATAAACCATAAACACACCGGGATCTGCGTGGTGTAGAACAACTGTCCAGGTAGGGCGATCATGCAGTCAATCAGATCATTTTCGATCATCTGTGCACGGATCTCGCCTTCACCGCTGGTGTTAGAACTCATCGAACCGTTTGCCAGCACAAAACCTGCTGTGCCGTTAGCCGACAGCTTGGAGAGCATATGCAAAATCCAGCCGTAGTTGGCGTTACCGGTTGGCGGCATACGATAACCGGCAAAGCGTGGATCTTCGGTTAATTCGGCTTCATTGCGCCAGTCTTTCAGGTTGAACGGCGGGTTCGCCAGAATGTAGTCGGCTTTCAGGTCCGGGTGCTGGTCGCTAAAGAAAGTGTTTGCCGGGCGTTCGCCGAGGTTAGCTGAAAGACCGCGAATGGCGAGGTTCATTTTTGCCAGTTTATACGTCGTGGCTGTCAGTTCCTGACCATACAGCGCGATATCACGGCTTTTACCCTGATGGCTCTCGACGAACTTCACCGACTGCACGAACATCCCTGCCGAGCCGCAGCACGGGTCATAAATTTTGCCCTGGAAGGGTTCGAGCATTTCAGTTAACAGCGTGACCACACATTTGGGCGTGTAGAACTCTCCACCGCCTTTGCCTTCGGTTGCGGCAAACTTACCGAGGAAGTATTCGTAAACGCGTCCGACCAGGTCTTCTTTCGACAACGTTTCAACGTCAGTTTCGTGTGCCAGCGTTTCGATGTTGTCGATGGTATCAATCAGTGACGCCAGTTTTTTGGTTTCCAGATTCTGACGGCTGAAGTAGTTGTCTGGCAGCGCGCCTTTCAGGGTTGGGTTACGTTTCTCAATTGTCGAGAGGGCGGTGTCAATACGAACCGCAATATCGTCCTGTTTGGCATTTTGTTTGATAAACGACCAGCGCGCCTCTTCCGGCAGGTAGAAAATGTTGTCCTGCTGGTAGAACACTTCCATCTCAAGGAAGTCAGCTTGCCCATCGGCAATCATTTTTTTGCGGCGTGCTTCAAACTTATCGCTGATGAATTTCAGGAACACGAGGCTTAACACCACGTGCTTGTATTCGGAGGACTCAACGCTACCGCGAAGTTGGTTTGCGGTATCCCATAATGTTTCTTCAAAGCCTTTTTTTGCTTTGGCTTTTTTAGTTGGTGCTTTGGCCATGATGAACTCTGTTCAGATAAATTGGGTCGCTATTGTAATGGTTGAGGCGGCGGATTTCGCCCTTTAATCCATCTCCAGCTCATCAAACAACTGCAAATCCACATCCAGCAATTCCACTGCATTGCTGCGGCGAATGCCGACGTTATTTTCGATTAACAGTTCCAGTAAGCGATCGCCGTCGATAAGCGTAATGGGCGCGGCCCCCGGAAAGAGCGCCGCTTCTGCACATTTCGCTGCAAATTTCCCGGTGGTGATGAGCGTACCGCGAATGGCCTTGTGGTAAGGCAACGCTCCGCGCAACTGGTCGATATACGGTCGAGTGATGGTGTTCTGCATTCTTTTGACCTGCACCACTTCGGTAATAGTGGTGATGCCGACCTGCACCTGACCAATCACGTCCACACCTTTATCGCCTGAGGCTTTGGTCACTTCGACCTGCTCGTAGCCCATTGCTTCCAGTAATTGACCGACCAGTTGTTCAAATTTGTACGGGTTCATTGTGCTGATTTGTTCGCGCAGCAGCTCTTTTTGCTGCTCGTTGTAGCGTTTCACCGCTTCCAGCAGCTCTTTACGCGGATCGCTTTTTCGTGCTGGCAACGCTTTTCCAAGCCAGGCGCGTCCGGTATCGGTGATGCAATAGCTCATACCTTCGCGAGTAACCATGCCACGGTCAATAAGGTTATAGAGACGGGAGTAGAGCGTGCTTTTCACTGAACTTGCAGACGCGAATTTCGAATGCTGATGCAAAAAGGCCTGCCATTCCGGCAATAAATCGGCGCGGCGCGACATTTCTCGGCCAGCCAGCAGCTCAAGCAGTTGCAGAATGCCTTCCTGGTCATCCAGTGAACGCAGCGTTTTTTCGTCATCTTGCAGGAATTTTTGCCCGCGCGAGGTGGGCTGCCAGGTATCATCTGGCGTGCTTTCCATCAGCTCAAACTGGGGATAGTTGAGGAATAAGTAGCAGCCGTAGCTGTGGCGCGGGTTCAATATGTGATTATCTGTATCCCAAATACGACGGGCGATGTCGGCATCTTCGCCCGTTAAGCGTTCGCTGATCCACAGGTCAGGTTCCGACCAGTCAACGGGTTTTTGCGGCGTACCGGTTTGATCGCGAATGGCGGTAATCATATTGCGTACCGCTTTCAGGGAATAGCCTGAGACGGCTTTCATCATAGCTTTAACCTGTGCATAGGTAGGAAAAAGCGGGGTAATAACTTTATAGTTTTTCACGGTAATCCCTTAACGACAGCGAGGTGTTTAGTGTGCCATGTCAGGCGAGAAATTCTATTGGATGAATCAAGTCCAACTTACTCATTGTCAATTTCATGGTTGATTATCCAAAACGTGATGCTATTTCCAACATCAACGCTATAATTGCAGAATAATTGTAGATACATTTTTGTATATACAATTAGGGATGGCAACTATGCCAATGGAGTTTGAATGGGATGCAAACAAGGCCAAAAGTAATCGGGTGAAACATGGCATCCGCTTTGAAGATGCGGTGTTAGTGTTTGATGATCCACAACATTTGTCACAGCAAGATCGCATAGAAAACGGTGAGTATCGCTGGCAGACTATCGGCCTGGTTCACGGTATCGTGGTTATTCTGGTTGCGCATACCATCCGTTTCGAAAGCGGAAATGAAATTATTCGAATCATCAGTGCACGAAAAGCAGATCGTAAAGAGAGGAGCCGCTATGAGCATGGTTAAACATAAACGAGGGACACCCTCTACACTCGATGTGCAGCATGAGGCCGAACTGAAGGCACTGGCGAATAAATTCGACGAAGATATTGATTACAGTGATATCCCGCCTTCCAGCGATGAGCAATGGTCTAACGCAGAACGCGGTAAGTTTTATCGGCCATTGAAAACCCAGGCTTCGGTGCGTATTGATGCTGATGTGATGGAATGGCTGAAGCGACCTGGTAAAGGCTATCAAACTCGCCTGAACGCAATTTTACGTGAAGCGATGCTGCGCGATCAGAACAAAAAATAATTCAGGCCGCCACATGGCGGCCATCATCCATAATTACTTCCTCAACCCCGCAAACGCCGCCCGAATCTCTTCCTCCGGCAACTGAATCCCGATAAACACCATCGTGCTATGCGGTTTTTCATCGCCCCACGGGCGGTCCCAGTCGGCGCTGTAGAGGCGCTGGACGCCCTGGAACAGCAGGCGGTTAGGTTCGCCGTCAATCCACAGCATCCCTTTGTAACGCAGCAGTTTATCCGCCGATTCCAGCAGCAGGTTTTCCATCACCCGGGAAACTTCGCTGATATCTACCGGGTAATCCAGTTCCACCACAATCGACGAAATATCGTTTTGTTTATCCGCGATAAAGTGGAAACGCGGTTTGGTGCTGATGACGTTCTCTTCCAGCATAAAACCGTTGGTGTTGAACAGCAGGCCCAGGTCGATGTCGCCGTGGGTGACGGTGTAGACCGGTGCACGGGCGTTGATGCGCGCCAGGCGTTCACGCAGTTTTTCTGCTTCGCCTGCGACGTCGGTTTTAGTCAGCAGAATACGGTCGGCGTAGCCCACTTGTGACTGGGCGATGGTGAACTGGTTCATCTGCTCATCGGCATGTACCGCATCCACCAGCGCAATCACGCCGTCCAGCAGGTAACGCTGGCATAAAATCTCATGGGAGAAAAAGGTCTGAATAATCGGGCCGGGATCGGCCATGCCGGTGCATTCAATGACCAGACGGTCGAACTGAATATTGCCCTTGTCGAGATTATCCAGCAGGTCGAGTAGTGCGTCTTCCAGCTCGTTGGAGCGCGAACAGCAGATGCAGCCGTTGGTCAGCGTTTTGATCTGCGTGGCGCGGTCGCCAATCAGTTGATCATCAACGGAGACTTCGCCGAATTCGTTTTCAATCACGGCAATCTTGTAGCCGTGTTGTTCGTTAAGAATATGGCGCAGCAGGGTGGTTTTGCCTGCGCCTAAAAAACCGGTGAGTAGGGTAACTGCAATCGGGTTCATGCTCTCTCCATTAACAACAGCGCATACCGCCTTTACCATCGCCGCCGTAGCGCGCATTCTGGCGTTCGCGGAAGAATTCTTCATAGCTCATGTACGGCTTGTCGGGATGGTTGGTCTTCATATGCTCGACGTAGTTGTCGTAGTCTGGAATGCCAATCAACATCTTCGCCGCCTGGCCGAGATATTTTTTTGCCTGTCCTAAGTTACCAAACATAGTTCACTCTGATAAGAACAAAGCCCCGCCGAAGCGGGGCTAAACACGGTTAGTGGTGCGAAGAGATCTTCACGCCGCCTTCCGGGATTGGAACGTACGGTGTTTCTTTGTCAGTACGTTTGTCGCTGTTACGCACCGCAAGCCACGTTTTGAAACCGTAGAAGATGATGCTGTACACCACAATCAGGAACAGAATACTCAGGCCCGCGTTGGTGTAGTTGTTCACAACGATGTGGTTCATGTTGGCAATCTGCTGCGCCGTCAGGTCAGTACCGTTAGCAATCTTCTCTTTGTACTGGCTTGCCATGTAGAAGAAGCCTTCCATCTGCGGGTTGGTGCTGAACAGTTTCAGGCCCAGCGCCCAGGTGGTGCAGATAAGCAGCCATACAGCCGGAACAACAGTTACCCAGATGTATTGGGTGCGCTTCATCTTAATCAGCACAACGGTGCCCAGTACCAGCGCTACGGCTGCCAGCATCTGGTTGGAAATACCGAACAGCGGCCACAGGCTCTTAACGCCGCCCAGCGGATCGACCACGCCCTGATACAGCAGGTAGCCCCACAGACCCACACAGCCCGCAGTACCGATGATACCGGCAACCAGAGAGTCGGTTTTTTTCAGGAACGGGATGAAGTTACCCAGCAGGTCTTGCAGCATAAAGCGGCCAGAACGGGTACCCGCATCCAGCGCGGTCAGGATGAACAGTGCTTCGAACAGAATACCGAAGTGATACCAGAAGCCCATGTCAGCCATCGGCAGCACTTTGTGGAACACGTGAGCGATACCTACCGCCAGCGTCGGCGCACCACCTGCACGGTTCAGGACAGAAGGCTCACCAATGTCTTTCGCGGTTTGCAGGATCTGCTCTGGCGAAATCACGAAGCCCCAGGAGCTGACGGTCGCTGCCGCGTGTGCGGTAACGTCTTTCAGCTGCGCCATGATGATCGGCGCGTTCTCGCCACCCATTTCATGCAGGTTAGGCATGGTGATGCCAAGGCCAGCAGGCGGGGTGTTCATCGCGAAGTAAAGACCCGGTTCGATGATGGACGCAGCAACCAGCGCCATAATCGCCACGAAGGACTCCATCAGCATTGCGCCGTAGCCGATGAAACGCGCGTCGGTTTCATTAGCCAGCAGTTTTGGCGTCGTACCGGAAGAGATCAGCGCGTGGAAGCCAGATACCGCACCACAGGCGATGGTGATGAACAGGAACGGGAACAGAGCGCCTTTCCACAGCGGGCCAGTACCGTCAATGTACTGGGTCATGGCAGGCATTTTCAGTTCCGGGTTCAGCACCACGATACCCAGCGCCAGGCCGACGATAACGCCGATTTTCAGGAAGGTTGCCAGATAGTCGCGCGGTGCGAGGATCAGCCACACCGGCAGCAGTGCGGAAACAAACGCATAGCCAATCAGCGCGAAGGTAATGGTGGTGTCTTTAAAGGTCAGTGCCGGACCCCAGTACGGATCGTGAGCAATCACGCCACCGAAGTAGATAGAGGCAACCAGCAGCACGATACCAATGACAGAGACTTCACCCACACGCCCCGGACGAATAAAGCGCATGTAGATACCCATAAACAGCGCAATCGGTACGGTTGAGCAAACGGTGAAGACACCCCACGGACTTTCGGCCAGGGCTTTAACCACAATCAGCGCCAGGACGGCGAGGATGATGATCATGATTAAGAAACAGCCAAACAGCGCGATAGTCCCCGGTACTGGTCCCATCTCTTCTTTGATCATCTCACCAAGAGATGCGCCATTACGGCGAGAGGAGATAAACAGCACCATAAAGTCCTGAACCGCACCGGCCAGCACGACCCCCGCCAGCAGCCACAGCGTGCCAGGCAGGTAGCCCATCTGCGCGGCGAGAACCGGACCCACCAGCGGACCAGCACCGGCGATAGCGGCGAAGTGGTGACCAAACAACACGTAACGGTTGGTCGGAACGTAGTTCAGACCGTCGTTGTTAATAACCGCAGGCGTCGCGCGCGTGGGGTCGAGTTTCATCACCTTCTGGGCGATGTACAGACTGTAGTAGCGATACGCCACCAGATACACCGATACAGAGGCGACCACGATCCACAGGGCGCTGACGTGCTCCCCCCGACGTAATGCAACTACCGCGAGGCAGAATGCACCGATGATTCCGAGAATCACCCAGGGTATGTGCTTGAATATCTTTTTAGTATCCATAGTAAAACCTGGCATGTATTGATTAATAGTTGGCCGAAGCCGTTCTAGGTTTGCGTTGCGTTTGAGGAGGTAAATTGACCGCTATCCTGTAGTGATGTTGCCAGAGTTACGCGCGCGTAAAGTAAGGTAAATAACTGAGTGGTTATTTTAGGGATGTAAGCGGTCAGTTTTGCGGTTGAGCGGCAAAGGCGTCGTTTAAGTGACGATAAATATGTGATTCATATCACATATTTATATTGTGAATAATTTATGTAAATAATGGCTTTTTAAATTCAGAGTGTGAATAAAATTACTCGGCGTAATCTCCGCGGGATATTCATAAAGTTTTTCCTTTCCAGGCCGAAAATCTTGCATCGGTCCACAGGAAAGAGAAACCATGTTAAAACGTATCAAAATTGTGACCAGCTTACTGCTGGTTTTGGCCGTTTTTGGCCTTTTACAACTGACATCAGGCGGTCTGTTCTTTAATGCCTTAAAGAATGACAAAGAAAATTTCACTGTTTTACAAACCATTCGCCAGCAGCAATCCACGCTGAATGGCAGCTGGGTCGCGTTGTTGCAGACGCGTAACACCCTCAACCGCGCGGGTATCCGCTACATGATGGATCAGAATAATATTGGTAGCGGTTCAACCGTTGCTGAGCTGATGCAGAGTGCCAGTATTTCGCTGAAACAGGCGGAAAAAAACTGGGCGGATTACGAAGCGTTGCCGCGTGACCCGCGTCAGAGCACCGCCGCAGCGGCAGAGATCAAACGTAATTACGATATTTATCACAATGCGCTGGCGGAGCTGATCCAACTGTTAGGTGCAGGCAAAATCAACGAGTTCTTTGATCAGCCGACTCAGGGATATCAGGACGGTTTCGAGAAGCAGTATGTGGCTTACATGGAACAAAACGATCGGCTCCATGATATCGCCGTCAGCGATAACAATGCCTCCTACAGCCAGGCGATGTGGATTCTGGTGGGCGTGATGATCGTCGTACTGGCGGTCATCTTCGCCGTCTGGTTCGGTATTAAAGCCTCGCTGGTAGCGCCAATGAATCGCCTGATTGACAGCATTCGTCATATTGCAGGCGGCGATCTGGTGAAACCGATTGAGGTGGATGGCTCTAATGAGATGGGGCAACTGGCAGAGAGTTTGCGCCATATGCAGGGAGAGCTGATGCGTACCGTCGGTGATGTGCGCAACGGGGCCAATGCCATCTATAGCGGTGCCAGCGAAATCGCTACCGGCAATAACGATCTCTCTTCGCGCACCGAGCAACAGGCTGCTTCGCTGGAAGAGACGGCAGCCAGCATGGAGCAACTGACCGCAACGGTGAAACAGAACGCCGAGAATGCGCGCCAGGCCAGCCACCTGGCGTTAAGTGCTTCTGAAACGGCGCAACGCGGCGGCAAAGTGGTAGATAACGTGGTGCAGACTATGCGTGATATCTCCACCAGTTCGCAGAAAATCGCCGATATTATCAGCGTAATTGACGGCATTGCCTTCCAGACCAATATTCTGGCTTTGAACGCGGCGGTTGAAGCAGCGCGTGCGGGTGAGCAAGGACGTGGTTTTGCGGTGGTTGCGGGAGAAGTGCGTAATCTGGCCCAGCGTAGCGCCCAGGCGGCTCGTGAAATTAAAAGCCTGATTGAAGACTCGGTGGGGAAAGTGGATGTTGGCTCTACGCTGGTCGAAAGCGCCGGGGAAACAATGGCGGAGATTGTCAGTGCTGTGACCCGCGTGACGGACATTATGGGCGAAATTGCTTCTGCTTCTGATGAGCAGAGCCGTGGTATCGATCAGGTTGGCTTAGCGGTTGCTGAGATGGACCGGGTAACTCAACAGAACGCCGCGCTGGTGGAAGAATCTGCCGCCGCCGCCGCCGCGCTGGAAGAGCAGGCCAGTCGCCTGACCGAAGCAGTGGCAGTGTTCCGGATTCAGCAACAGCAGCAACAGCAGCGTGAAACATCGGCTGTGGTAAAAACCGTGATGCCAGCTGCGCCGCGTAAAATGGCCGTGGCAGATAGCGGTGAGAACTGGGAAACGTTTTAATCGCCATAAAAATGCCCGATAAGCAAAATGTTATCGGGCATAGGGAGATTAATCTTTCCGTGGGTCGTTGATCGGCTGACGAACCAGGAAGATGTACGCCAGTGCCCCCGCTGCGGTGACGCAACCGCAGATGATTAGTGCCAGACGGAATGAGTGGGTGGTATCAACAATAAAACCAGTAATGATCGGCGCAAAAGAGGCGCAGATGAAGCTGGCAAAGTTCTGGATACTGCCCACCGACGCAGTCATGCGAGAAGCAACTGCGACGTGGATCAAGCCCCAGCAGGATGTTCCGGCAAAGTGAATACAGAACAGTGCCATACCAATCAGCAGAACCGCTGTCATGGATGTTGTCGCTTGCGGTACGACCAGCGTAAAGGCGGCAGAACAGAACATCCCGGCAATAATGCAGATCTTACGGCTTTTAATCGGAGCCATTCCCCCTTTGACCAGCCAGTCAGTAACGTAACCGTTGACCAGCATCCCGGCAGCCCCAAACAGGAAAGGGATAGCCGCCATCAACCCTGTGCTTTTTAAATCCAGGTTATAGGCTGTTTGCAGGTAACCAGGAAGCCAGGCCAGATACAGCCACGCAGTGTAGTTGATGCCACTGAATCCGAGCATCATTCCCCACATTGTGCGGTTACGGAACAAGCTGCGCCATTCGGCAAAACTGAGCGGATCTCGGCGGGCATTGACGCTACCTGCATTGAGATAAGCTTGTTCAACGGCAGTCAGTTCTACGTGCTCGCGGTTGCGATAGAGCATATACCAGCCGATGGCGAGAAAAATCCCCAGTACACCAATGGTAATAAACATCCCGCGCCAGCCCATCACCAGCATCATCGCCGCCAGAATCGGTGGGCTTACGGCAACGCCAATGGTAGAAGCTGCGTTGAAGAAGCCCATCGGGCGTCCGCGCTCTTTGATGTTGAACCAGTCGTTAATGACTTTTACACCGCATGGGTTCATCGGCGCTTCACCAATTCCCATACCGATACGCACCAACACGAACTGCGTAAAGCTGTGCACCATGCCAGACATTGCCTGGAACAGTGACCAGAAGAACATCCCCAGTCCCAACATCAGGCGCGGGCCTTTACGATCCAATAGTGGGCCGCAAGGAAGTTGCGCAATCCCGTAAGCGAGTGAAAACACGGAGAGCAAAGCGCCGATTTCGGTGGCACTTAATCCCAATTCTTCACGAATCGTTAAATTTGCTACCGACAGCGAACTGCGGTCGAGATAATTGATTACCGCCGCAAAAAATAATAACAACATGGCGGTGGTTTGAATGCGTTTAATTCGGGTACTGCGTTGAACTAATCCATCTGGTGGCACGGGAATATCTGCCGACGAAGATGGAGTAAATGAAGAACGCGGATCGAGGGTGATATTTTCTTTTTCCACGCCGGACTCCTGTATTTATAATTTTAATTGTTTACGTAATTGTGCATTACGCAAGGTTGACATTAACGGCAGGTTAAAGTTTTAGGACTTTACTACCGCTCACAAAAAAACATTTTTAGTCGACTGATTGTGAGCATAGGTAAGCGGGAATTTTCCGGTATTTATCTTTTGATAAAACCGTGCACCCGCTAATAGTTTGCTGTTTTTAATCCGTACTTAATGAGCATAACGCATGTTCTCATTAATGGATCGAATCATTGATTGTTTAGCTGAATTCAAATGGTTACGGAGCGCAAGGGTGGCATCAAGGTCACTGCGGCAAATCAGAGCGCTGAGAATGGTCATATGCTCATCGACGGCAATGATATTGCGCTGTTTAAGATCGCTTTCGTCCCATTGATAGTGAAAATGAAAGATGACTGATATGATCTCAAGCGATTGTTCAAAAAAGATATTGTCGGCAGCTGAAAGCAGTAAGGAGTGAAAATCTCTGTCAAGTTGCGAGAACATGCGAAAGCTATTGCCGATGTTGTCACGCAGTAGCCTGTGACGTTCGAGCATGGTTTTCGCCTGCAGCCAGCGGGGATCATGATCAGGCAGGTTGAGAAAGTGCTGAAGTGAATGTGTTTCGAGCATTTCGCGTAGCTCAAACAGCTGCTCGGCGTAGGATTGATCGAATTGCTTCATGCTCCACTGGCCGCGCTTTTCGCTTTGAATAAGATTATAACGGCCGAATTTTAAAAGATATTCTCTTACAACCACCGGGCTGACACCCGCGGCCCGAGCCAGTTGCAGTTCAGAAAAAGTTTCCCCTGGGCGTAACTGGCGCTGGTTTATCATCGTGAAAAAAGCCTGCTCAAACACTTTGTTTTGTTCACTCATTGAAGCGGTAGTACAGGCGAAACCGTCATCATGGTCAGGTTTACGCGCAATAACATAGTCGTTTCCAACCTGCGTTAAGACGCCGCATTCGCGTAAGTGGCTGAGAATATGACGCACTGTAGTGCGGCTGATGTTGTACATTTCCGCCAGCGCACTTTGCGATGGAAGTGGGGAAGGGATATGACCCCGCGCCATATCATCAATGACCTGGTTAATCACATTGTGGCGTAAATTTTGTGAACGACTCATATTTTCCTCCTTGTGAGTCCATTAAAACCCGATTTAAAACATTTTTATGCGCGTGTTTTCACAAAACAGATTTTCCGTTCCGCTGCCATTTTTCATTTTCATTGATATCTAAGGCAACAAAAAATGGAGAGCCGAATCATGTCTACGATGAATGTTTTAATTTGCCAGCAGCCGAAAGAATTAGTCTGGAAACAACGCGAGATTCCTATTCCGGGTGACAATGAAGCATTAATAAAAATTAAGTCTGTCGGGATTTGCGGTACCGATATTCATGCCTGGGGTGGAAATCAACCATTTTTTAGTTATCCACGGGTTTTAGGCCATGAAATATGTGGGGAGGTTGTTGGGCTGGGTAAAAATGTTGCTGATCTTAAAAATGGTCAGCAAGTTGCTGTGATCCCTTATGTTGCCTGTCAGCAATGCCCGGCGTGTAAAAGCGGGCGTACCAATTGCTGTGAAAAAATTTCAGTCATTGGCGTGCATCAGGATGGCGGTTTTAGTGAGTATTTGAGCGTGCCGGTGGCGAACATTTTGCCCGCAGACGGTATTGACCCGCAGGCGGCCGCATTGATTGAACCTTTCGCTATTAGCGCTCATGCGGTGCGTCGCGCAGCCATTGCTCCCGGCGAGCAGGTGCTGGTGGTCGGAGCGGGGCCAATCGGTCTGGGCGCGGCGGCAATCGCTAAAGCCGATGGCGCACAGGTGGTGGTGGCGGATACCAGTCCGGCGCGCCGTGAACATGTGGCAACGCGTCTGGAGTTGCCCGTGCTGGACCCGTCAGCCGAAGATTTTGACGCGCAGCTGCGGGCGCAGTTTGGTGGTTCGCTGGCGCAGAAAGTGATCGACGCGACAGGTAATCAACATGCGATGAATAACACCGTGAATCTGATTCGTCACGGTGGCACGGTGGTATTTGTCGGCCTGTTTAAAGGTGAGTTGCAGTTCTCCGATCCGGAATTCCATAAAAAAGAAACGACGATGATGGGCAGCCGCAACGCCACGCCGGAAGATTTCGCTAAAGTCGGTCGACTTATGGCGGAAGGGAAAATCACTGCCGACATGATGTTAACCCATCGCTATCCGTTCGCCACGCTGGCAGAAACCTACGAGCGCGATGTGATTAACAATCGTGAGTTAATTAAAGGCGTAATTACTTTCTGATAAGGCGAGATTATTAAAGTTGCCATGCAGCGTCCGGGGAAGTGTTGGGCGCTGTTTTTTTTCTGTTTCTCAATGATGTTTTGTAGGCCGGAGAAGGTGTGTAGGTCGCACCTTATGCGACCTACACATCAGTCAGGAATTACCCTTCACGTTCCACAACTTTAATTTCCACCATGCCGATCCCGAGCTTACGCGGCGAGTGTCCGAGGATATTCCCTTCGTTGGTTGAGACAGGTTCCGGCGGCACAATTACCAGTGTGTCGGCATCGGTTGGGTTATCGAAATGCAGTGTGGTGGTGGTCACTTCATTGCCCAGCACAAGAGTTTGTTCTTCATTGCCTACGCGTACCGGAATAGGACGGCTGGCGTTATTGCCGTATGCTTTGGCGGTAATCACCAGGTCAAATTTCTTCGGCAGCGGATGCTTGTACTCGATTTTTACTTCATCGCCCAGCTGCGCGTTGGACCAGCGGCCCCACGACTCCGGACGGGAAATCCCGCTAAACTGTTTCACCTCTTCTGGCGCACCGGCGACGTTAAAGATGAAACTGTCGGCTTTGTAGCGAATATCGTTATCAACAATCTTCAGCGTATCGACATTGCCTTTGTAACGCGCCATGTCGATGACCGTATCTTTAAATGCCGTCTTGCTCTTCCATGTTGTTTTGTCAACATGCTGGACAATTTGCTGACCGCCAAGCTGCCCCTGCGAGACACACCAGTCGGTGGAAAGTGCCAGTTCCGGAGCCCAGAGTTGTGCCATCTTATAGCAACGGTCAACCCAGACGAAATTGTCGCGTGGAGCGAAATCGGCCAGCTGGAAACGCAGCGGTGCTGAGTATTCGCTTTCCGGCAGCGGTTCCACGCGTTTGTCTGAAACCCGCAACAGCAGCGGCAAACGGAAATGGCTACCCGAGAAGGCAATCATGTTTTTCTGCTGGTCGATGGTGAACTCTTTCATCTCTTTAGGGAATTTCCACAGGCGGATGATATCTGGCTTCCACGTCAATGTTTTCTCTTTGATATTGAGGAAGATTTCCGACATCGACTGCCCGGATAAACTGCTACGACCAAGTCCGAGATAGTTATCGCCACCGAGAATGTCCAGCACCGTCGCGCCGTTATCCATCGTGTTACGCTTCACTGCCAGCGTCTCTTGCTGCGGCTTGTCGCCACGAATGACAAAAAACAGGTTATTGCGATCCTGCTTATTGAGGTATTTCCACGCCGTGTTGTTCATCGCTAAATGGTCAGAAGAGACGACGATGACAGTATCTTTAAACCACGGTGACGCTTTGATTTTGTTGATAAACGTCGCGATATTCTCCTGGCTGCAACTTACCGCGCTGAATGACTGATTCGGTTTACCGTCAAAATCATATTTTTTGCGGTTACAGGTACGAGAAATAAAACCATCCGGGTGATGGGTATCGACTGTCAGGGTAAACAGTGAGAATCGCTGACCTGAGCGGGAAAGCTCTTCAAACTTTTTCCACGCTTCATCGAGAACGGTATCGTCGTAGAATCCCCAGTCGTTGCGATAGTGCGGGTCGGCTACCACGCTTTTCAGCTCTTCTGAGCCGTATAAGTGGTCGAAGCCGTGCGATTTCAGGAACACATCTTTACCGGCAAAACGCAGATTTGCGCCCTGCACGAAATAGTTCTGATAACCCGAGTTTTTCAGGATATCGCCCAGACAGATGTTCTGCGGGAAGAAGCTGGAGACAGAGGCGGAGGCGTTGCCTTCAAAGGGGGCAAACAGCGGTATGCCGCACTGAGAAGCCACCATGCCCGCAATCGTGTAATCCGTTCCTGGCAGCTGCTGCGTGTGGCTGAAATCCAGGCCTTCATTTTTCAACGCGCCCAGTTCAGGCGTGAGATCCGGGAAAGCCTCGTTATCAAAATAGGTTCGCTCGAGACTTTCGCCATAGATATAAACCAGGTTGAGTTTCGGGTCAGGGATAGTTTTCGACGGCTCTTTATAATAAGCCGCAAAGTCCGGGTCGCCATCGCGTGACTGGGATTTCACCAGTTCCGTTATCTGACGAAATGCCGGGCTGGCGTCCACCGAACCCAGCGCCAGTAAGAGCGCCAGCAGGCTGTAACCAAAATGGTGCGGATGATGGCGACGACGGCGCAGGATCCAGCCCAGCGCACCGAACACCGCTGTCAGCCCCAGCACAATGCCGATACCCGGCAGGATGTATTTGCTGACGCCAGCACCGGTCAGGCTGTTGGTTAAGGTATAGAGAACCGCGTCGTTAATACCATCGCCAGTAAAATAGTCGCTGGCAAACAGGGTGATATTTAAAACGACAAATAGCCCCAGCACTGTTAATGTGGCTGCAAACCACCAGGTGTTACGTCCCGCTTTCCATGCGTAAATCAGCACAGAGGCGAGAAAAAGGGCGAAAGAGAGTAGTTCTGACAACGGGCGATCCTCACTAAACCGGGCCGTTTAGCCAACGTTTAAGCTTTTTGAGAAGCACAATGTAATGGCGTCGCCATATTGCTGCAATTCTAGTGTCAAAAAAATGCGATGTTGTTAGGAATTAGTTTATAAACAGACTTTTTTGATCGCGATCGCTTCCCGTGTAACAGGGGTAAAACCGTCCAGGAGCAGGGAAAAGGGCAGGAGAGAGCCGCGTCAGCCGGGTAACAGCTAAAACGCGGCGTTTCGCGGTTCAGGAAATGAAGTTCAGCCCCTGCTTTAACACCAGATCGCAGGCTTTGGTTTTCACCTTTTCTGCCAGCGGAGTCGTTCCGATGTTATCCAGATTGAGTTGCTGACCATCTTTGGTTTTCAGCAAACCCTGAATGCCATCCAGATAGTTGGTGTCTTCTTTTTGCTCTTCACTGTTCAGGCCCAGCTTTTCCAGCACCTGGTTCTTGATGTTTTCGGCATCGGTTACCGAAGCCAGCTTTTGCTTCGCGCAGTATTGCAGAATGCCTGCGGCGTTGTTCATGTTATCTGCGCTTAAGGCCTGGTTCCCGCTGCTAAGCAAGTTAGTTAATGACGCGAGCGACCAACCGCCTTCCTGTGTCGTGCTGTTTTGGTTGCCAAGTTCGCTGGCGGCGCTGGAGAGCGCATCTTTCCAGGACGCAGCATGCACCCCGGTGGAAATTAATGCGCTGGCGGCAATGGCACAGCACAGAAGATGTTTAACAGTTTTCATCATCATTACTCAAGGTGGAATTGTGTCGCAGTATACCGCCAGAAACGGGGATTAATACTCTTTACCTGTTACACGGCTACGGTAGCTATCCCAGTTGAAGATCACCCACAAACTGTTACCCAGGCGCATACGGTCCATCACGCGTTCGCCCAGCAACTTGGTCATCTCTTCCATATTACTGTTGGTCAGCATCCCGGTTGGGCGTTTGGAAGAAGAGCGGCGATCGACGATCTGGTTGATGATCACTTTTTCGTATTTCGATTCGGTCTGCACGCCGATCTCATCGATCACCAGCAGATCAACGTTGCTCAGATCGTTAAGCAGTTGTTCTTCGCTGGTACCGCTATTCCTGAAGGTATCTTTCATCGCCGACATAATATCGGCCACGGTGATGATCAATACGGATTTACCGCGTAGCAGCAGCTCGTTGCAGATTGCCGCCGCCAGATGGTTTTTGCCGGTTCCTGGCTTACCAGAAAAGATGAAGCTGGCGATGTTGCCGTCAAACTCTTCGACATACTGGCGCGCTTTGCTTAACGCATTCATCTGCCCTTCACACTCAACGCGATAGTTCTCAAAGGAGCAGTTCTGATGCAGTGGACGAATACCGGAGCGGTTAAAGGTGCGCTGCATTTTCATCGCCCGATTTTCACGTTCGAGAGCGGCGGAGCGGATCGCCCCTTGTTCTTTCTGCCAGGCCAGTAGCTCTTCACCCGTTTTGAATGCAGGTTTGATATGGGCAGGCATCATTTTTTGCAGGCGTTGCATCAGGTCGCCAACGTTTTTCATCGTTACCCTCTGAATCCTGGTGGAATTTGGCTGTCAGGTTCGCTGACCGTATTCACATCTCGTTTCGGCAGTCCGCCGTTGCTGGCACGACCGATTTGCAGGCTGCGCGCCAGTTTTTGTTGCCACTGCACATGGTGAAAGACTTTACCTTCCGCCTGCCAGTAGGCAATGAATGAGGCCAGTTCTTCGGTGGTCACCGGCTCTCTTAGCGCCACGCCCCATAGCGCCGCCAGGCGGATAAAGTCGGCATCGGGTTGCCAGTCCGGATACATGGCGAATTTCCCCATGGGGACAGCAACGGGAGCGGCTTGCGGTTCCTGATAGAGTTGATCGTCCAGAGCGACATCGCTTCCCGGACGCGCCAGCTTTTCTTCCAGCGCCAGCAGTTCAGCCAGGCGTGCAGGCGTGACGGCATAAAACGCCGGGGCATTGTTAGCAAATACGGCAACCACACCGCCTTCAGCTTTTGCCAGAACGGTTTGGTGATCGTGTACCAGGGCGTCAATACCAACGACGTCCGGGGTCAAAACTCTGGAAGACATACTGTTTCTCAAATATGGAACGATGAACGAGAAGGGAGATAACTTTTATAGTAACACACGGAGGAGAGGAGGCTGTCTCTCATCCGTGTGCTTAAGCGAGGCAATTTTATACGCGAGGGCGCTTGCGGTACAACCATAATCCAGGAATGGAAAGACCGATGGATAACGCACCAACAATCGATGAAGCTGTAAGAAAGTTGGTTAACAGGGTAATCATCAACGGTTCGCTGTAACCTAACTGGCTGATTTTTACCGCCGAAATCATTGCGGTATAAGCCGATATGCCCGGGAACATAGGGATAACGGCCGCCACGGTAAACACTTTCGGATGCGCCAGATACCAGCGCGACCATTGAATACCAATGGTGCCGACCAGCATAGAAGCCATAAAAGTTGACCACTCAATATTCAGCCCGCTGGTCATTAAGATCATTCGTGAACCATGGCCAATCGCGCCAAGCAGCGCACACCAGCGTAACGCCCGCACGGGAACGTTGAACACCATCGCAAAGCCGACCGCTGGAATGGCGGCGAGGATCATATCCTGCGCCAATGCAAACAGAAACTCGATCACACCCATCCGCGTAGCCCCCAAATCGTCAGTGCCATCACCACGCCGACGCAGGTAGCCAGCGTCAGCAGACTGGCGATCGCCCAGCGTGCCAGTCCGGTATTGATGTGGCCTTTAAACATATCGGCGACGGCATTAATCAACGGAAAGCCCGGCACCAGCAGCAGAACGCTGGCGGCCATCGCAATGGTGGGTGTATCGCTGAAAGTGGGGAGTTGCAAAAGCAATCCGGAAATGGTGGTGGCGGCGAAAGCGGTAAGGCAAAAGTTGATCTGTGGATGAAGATGACGTTGTGCCAGCAGCTGGCGGATATACATCGCGGTCGTACTGGCAAAGAAGGTGATGACGGCACCATCCCAGCCACCGTTATTGAGTTTACAGAAACAGGCGCAAGAAAGGCCAACCATTAAGGCTACCAGCCATCTTGGGTAACGTAATGGCTGAATTTGGCTAAATCGTTTCTCTACGCCTTTGTAATCCAGCAGATGATGCTCCGCAAGAATCACAATGTGCTGGACTTCAGTCACCACATGCATATTAATGCCGCGATCGTGATTTTTTCGTGTCGATGTCAGGCATTGCCCATCTTTAATAGTTGTCAGCACTATGGCGTTCGAAGAGATAGAACTTTCGACGCTGTCCATTCCCAACGCCCGACCCAGTCGTGAGGAAAGCTCATCAACCAACGCGCTTTCCGCACCATGTTGCAAAAGAAATAATCCACACTGGATACAAAGCCGCGTTACGGCTCGCTGTTGCTCAGTTTGCATAACTCGCCCTTTGTCATAGACGTGCTGCGTATTGTTCAGATAATGAGAATCCATTTGTATCATGAAGCACGGTTGTTTTGAGGTAGGTTAAGATCAAAATTGCGCTGATTAATCCTGGTTATCGGGACAAGCTCGGTGATAAAAAGCGAATTATCTCTCGCCGCAAACAAACTATCACATGAATATTATCACTATAATGAATTTATTGTTTTAGCCTTTACGGGTCAGGATAATAGATAGCTGGGCGCGTTTTTTAGTGTTAACAAGTTAAAATCATCAGATTTTATTGAATAAATATTGATTGTGTGATTCCCGCATTCTGCGGGAAGGGATATCATTTAATTTATAATTAAATGAATGTGATTTCTGTTTTTCATTAAGTATTCCTAACAACTTAATGTAGATATTTTAAATGTCTCCAGGCTATTTCACCAGGTTATCATTTGATGCTAACCTTCTGACACATGCAGTGGAGTTGTTGTGCAGCAGGAGTATGCTGATATGAAAGTGAATGCTAAGGATAATTTATTCGCTTAATCTATTAATTTGCTGGAAACATTTAAGGAATGAATATCCTGAATAAACCATCATAATTTTTAGACAGTGGATGTGGAGGAAATATGTTGCCAGGATGCTGCAAAAATGGAATTGTTATCAGTAAAATACCTGTTATGCAAGCAGGGTTAAAAGAGGTCATGAGGACTCACTTCCCTGAATATGAAATAATATCCAGCGCCTCTGCGGAGGACCTTACCTTATTACAATTACGTCGTTCCGGATTAGTCATTGCTGATTTAGCCGGTGAAAGTGAAGATCCACGTTCTGTTTGTGAACATTATTATTCTTTAATCTCACAATATCGGGAAATTCACTGGGTTTTCATGGTGTCACGCTCCTGGTATTCCCAGGCAGTAGAACTGCTCATGTGCCCTACGGCGACGTTATTGTCTGATGTTGAACCCATTGAGAATCTGGTCAAGACCGTACGTTCCGGCAATACGCACGCAGAGCGTATCAGCGCCATGCTGACCTCTCCGGCAATGACTGAAACTCATGATTTTAGCTATCGCTCCGTCATTCTCACTCTTTCAGAGCGCAAGGTACTGCGGCTATTAGGTAAAGGATGGGGCATCAACCAGATAGCTTCATTGCTTAAGAAAAGTAATAAAACTATCAGCGCCCAAAAAAACAGTGCGATGCGTCGACTGGCAATTCACAGCAACGCTGAAATGTATGCATGGATAAATAGCGCGCAGGGTGCAAGAGAACTTAACTTGCCTTCTGTTTATGGAGATGCCGCAGAATGGAACACAGCCGAATTAAGAAGAGAAATGTCGCACTCATAGAAAAATGCGTCATGAGTAGTATCGGTATTGAGAGTTTATTCAGAAAGTTTGCGGGCAACCCTTATAAGCTCCATACCTATACCAGTCAGGAGTCATTTCAGGATGCCATGTCGCGGATCTCGTTTGCGGCGGTCATTTTTTCTTTTTCTGCCATGAGAAGTGAGCGCAGAGAGGGATTATCTTGCCTGACTGAACTGGCGATTAAGTTTCCGCGTACCCGGCGTTTAGTTATTGCGGATGATGATATTGAAGCTCGGCTGATTGGTTCATTGTCGCCATCACCGCTGGACGGTGTATTAAGTAAAGCGTCAACGCTGGAGATTTTTCATCAGGAACTCTTTTTGTCATTAAATGGTGTACGTCAGGCGACCGACCGACTGAACAATCAGTGGTACATTAACCAAAGCCGGACGCTAAGCCCGACGGAGAGAGAAATATTGCGCTTTATGTCGCGTGGCTACTCAATGACACAAATTGCCGAGCAGCTTAAACGCAATATCAAAACGATCCGCGCGCATAAATTTAATGTGATGTCGAAACTGGGCGTCAGTTCTGATGCAGGATTGTTGGAGGCCGCAGATATTCTGTTATGTATGCGGCATTGCGAAGCAAGTAATGTGTTGCATCCCTATTAATCCGCATGATGCCGGGTTTACTTCCCCGGCAGTGCTTTCATTTCAGCGTACAATCGCCACATTGCTGCACATCCGGTAAGCGATAACGCTGGCAGCAAGTGCGGCGCACCAGCAGGCCGTCGCGCAGTACCACGGTACGCCAGAGTGGATTATCTTCACCGTTCGTGAGCGTTTTCTCAAAAAAGATGGCATGGCGCAGCGATTCAACCGTCGCCTCGCCGAGCAGTTGCTTCATCTCAGTGAGATACCAGTTGATCAAATAACCGGTATTACTCCAGATAAGTTTGCCGTTGATCTCTCCGGTCGCTTCTAGTGCCTGCACAACCGGAACCAGCGCCTGGCTGATTAACGTTTCCATTCGCTGCTGCGGCGAATGTGGTGTTGCGTTTTTATCGTCACACACATCGACCCAGAAACAGGCGGCACGGCCGGTTTCGTGAAACTCAGCATGGAAATGTTCCGGCGACACATCTAATGCTTTTTCCTGCGTCAGTAGCGCCAGCATTAATGGTGGCACCATCAGGCCGATATACCATTGTGCCCATAGTGAGATCAGCGGTTTGTTCTCGCGGATCATCGTTGGTTGGTTGCGATAGATATGATCGGAATAGACCGCGAGTAGAGAACTTAGCGCATTCGGTGATGACCATTGCGCCAGCGTCATGGCGTTAAGCGGAGCGGGTTCATCCAGGCGGATAAACTCGAGCAAATGTTCACGATGTTTGGCGATCGTCGCACGTACGGCTTGTGCAAGCCCAGCATCCTGTGGCTGGAGATGCGTTCGCCAGATAACATCTTCATAGAGCGGTGCGGAACGATAGGCCATAATCGGGATAGTAATCTAAATGATAATGATTGCTAATCCTAGCGATAGGTTTATCCGATAGCAAGGGATTTCTCTGGCTTGCAAATGATAAAAATTATCATATGATATTGGTTATCATTATCAATGAAAGAGATGAAACCATGTTGCAACGTACGCTGGGCAGTGGCTGGGGAGTGTTGCTGCCGGGATTGCTGATTACAGGGCTGATGTATGCGGATTTATCGCCGGATCAATGGCGGATTGTCATTCTGATGGGATTGGTATTGACGCCGGTGATGCTGTATCACAAACAGTTACGGCATTACGTTTTGCTACCATCGTGCCTGGCGCTTATTGCTGGCATCATGCTGATGATAATGAATTTGAATCAGGGGTGATAAAACAGTGAAGAGACAAGAAAAGAAGTAAAGATAATTGGTGCGAGGGGGGGGACTTGAACCCCCACGTCCGTAAGGACACTAACACCTGAAGCTAGCGCGTCTACCAATTCCGCCACCTTCGCACAGTCATCTTACTTTTTTTGATATTGCCTCGTTTGGTGCGAGGGGGGGGACTTGAACCCCCACGTCCGTAAGAACACTAACACCTGAAGCTAGCGCGTCTACCAATTCCGCCACCTTCGCCCAGTGCGAGCAATATCAACGTGGTTTTTGGTGCGAGGGGGGGGACTTGAACCCCCACGTCCGTAAGGACACTAACACCTGAAGCTAGCGCGTCTACCAATTCCGCCACCTTCGCATACCATCAATTCTTAAAAAGAATTGCTACCACGGAGGCGCATTCTAGTGGTTTTCAGCTTTTCGTCAATAGTTAATTATCGACAGAGGTGTAATTGCTGGAAAAATGTCCATCAGCGGATTGTGGATAATTCGTTTGTCGGTCAGATAAGGCGTGTACGCCGCATCCAACACGGTATGCGGCGACAGATATCAGATACTTAACCTTTCTTCGCCTGGCGGGTCATAATGGCGCGATACACCTTGAAGCGCCCGGTTTGCGCAATCACTTCGTGGAAACCAAATGTCTCATCCAGCACGTCCGGGTAAGGCAGGAAGGCGTTCGCTACAATTCGCAGCTCGCCGCCGCTATTAAGATGACGCACCGCGCCGCGAATCAGCGTTTGCGCCGCATCCAGGCTGGTTTGCATCCCATCGTGGAACGGCGGGTTGGAGATGATCATATCAAAACGACCTTTCACCTCGGAAAAGACGTTGCTGGCAAAGACTTCACCTTCAACACTGTTGGCAGCAAGTGTTGCGCGACTGGCTTCTACCGCTGGTGCAGAAACATCACACAGAGTGAGGCGGATCTTCGGTGAATGGCGCGCAAAAGCAACGGAAAGAACGCCTGCGCCGCAGCCGACATCCAGCACTTTACCTTTCGTGTGCGGGGTTAGCGTCGAGAGCAACAACTGACTGCCGACATCCAGACCGTCGCGGCTAAACACGCCCGGCAGCGTTTTGACCGTCAAGCCATCGACGCTGTATTCGCCCCAGAATTTATTGGCATCAAATACCGGCTGCTTTTCCAGACGACCAAAATAGAGGCCGCAGCGACGGGCGCTGTCTACCTTATTCAACGGCGCATAATCGGCCAGCATCTGCTCGGCGCTGCGCACGCCGCTGCGGTTCTCGCCAACGACAAAAATATCCGTGCCCACCGGAAGCAGAGAAAGTAAATTCATCAACTGGAACTGGGCTTCCGGTTTATTCTTCGGCCAGTAGTAAATCAAAGTATCGCAATCAGCGACATCATCCGCCGTGGCGACCAGGCTAAAACGGGCGTTATCCCCCATCTGGCGGTTTAACACCTGCCAGTGGTGGAATTGCTGGGTATGAGCACGGCTGGCCGCGGTATCTAAACGCGCGGGCAGGTCATCCTGTAAGTCTCCGGCAAACAGAATACGGCTTTGTTCGAAATCATCACTGTGACGCAGCAAGACTTCACTTGCCGGGGTAAATGCAGACATGGAATGCTCCTCAATTGATACTGGCGGCGATTATAGCCATATGTTGGCGCGGTATCGACGAATTTGCTATATTTGCGCCCCTGACAACAGGAGCGATTCGCTATGACATCCCGACGAGACTGGCAGTTACAGCAACTGGGCATTACCCAGTGGTCGCTGCGTCGCCCTGGCGCGTTGCAGGGGGAGATTGCCATTGCGATCCCGCCACACGTCCGTCTGGTGATGGTGGCAAACGATCTTCCCGCCCTGACCGATCCTCTGGTGAGCGATGTTCTGCGTGCGTTAACCGTCAGCCCCGATCAAGTGCTGCAACTGACGCCAGAAAAAATCGCGATGCTGCCGCAAGGCAGCCGCTGCAACAGCTGGCGGTTGGGTACTGACGAACCGCTATCACTGGAAGGCGCTCAGGTGACATCACCGGCGCTCACCGAATTACGGGCAAACCCAACGGCACGCGCCGCGTTATGGCAACAAATTTGCACATATGAACACGATTTCTTCCCTCGAAACGACTGATTTACCAGCGGCTTTCCACATTGAACAACGCGCCCACACCTTTCCGTGGAGTGAAAAAACCTTTGCCAGCAACCAGGGCGAGCGCTATCTCAACTTTCAGTTAACGCAAAACGGCAAAATGGCGGCGTTTGCGATTACGCAAGTGGTGCTGGATGAAGCTACATTGTTCAATATTGCGGTCGATCCTGACTATCAGCGTCAGGGACTGGGAAGGGCGCTGCTGGAACATCTGATCGACGAACTGGAAAAACGCGGCGTGGCGACGCTATGGCTGGAAGTCCGTGCCTCAAATGCTGCCGCCATTGCCCTGTACGAAAGTTTAGGCTTTAACGAGGCGACGATTCGCCGCAATTACTACCCCACCACGGACGGTCGCGAAGACGCCATCATCATGGCGTTACCAATCAGTATGTAAGACAAGGTGGAATAATGAAGTGGGACTGGATTTTCTTTGATGCCGATGAAACGCTGTTTACCTTTGACTCATTCACCGGCCTGCAGCGGATGTTTCTTGATTACAGCGTCACCTTTACCGCTGAAGATTTTCAGGACTATCAGGCCGTTAACAAGCCACTGTGGGTGGATTATCAAAACGGCGTGATCACTTCATTACAGCTTCAGCACGGGCGGTTTGAGAGCTGGGCCGAACGGCTGAACGTCGAACCGGGTAAACTCAACGAGGCCTTTATTAATGCGATGGCGGAAATCTGTACGCCGTTGCCGGGGGCGGTTTCCCTGCTTAACGCCATTCGTGGCAACGCTAAAATCGGCATCATCACCAACGGCTTTAGCGCCTTGCAGCAAGTGCGTCTGGAACGCACGGGCCTGCGTGATTACTTCGATTTGCTGGTGATTTCCGAAGAAGTTGGCGTTGCCAAACCGAATAAGAAAATTTTCGATTATGCGCTGGAACAGGCGGGCAATCCTGACCGTTCACGCGTGCTGATGGTTGGCGACACTGCCGAGTCCGATATTCTCGGTGGCATCAACGCCGGGCTTGCGACCTGCTGGCTGAATGCGCACCATCGCGAGCAACCAGAAGGCATCGCGCCCACCTGGACCGTTTCTTCGTTGCACGAACTGGAGCAGCTCCTGTGTAAACACTGATTGCCTCCCCCCCGTTGATGGGTAAAATAGCCGCAATTTTTCGTTTTCAACAAGCGCGGCGCGATGCCGCTTACTCAAGAAGAAAGAATTATGACGTTGTCTCCTTATTTGCAAGAGGTGGCGAAGCGCCGCACTTTTGCCATTATTTCTCACCCGGACGCCGGTAAGACTACCATCACCGAGAAGGTGCTGCTGTTCGGACAGGCCATTCAGACCGCCGGTACAGTAAAAGGCCGTGGTTCCAACCAGCACGCTAAGTCGGACTGGATGGAGATGGAAAAGCAGCGTGGGATCTCCATTACTACGTCTGTGATGCAGTTTCCGTATCACGATTGCCTGGTTAACCTGCTCGACACCCCGGGGCACGAAGACTTCTCGGAAGATACCTATCGTACCCTGACGGCGGTGGACTGCTGTCTGATGGTTATCGACGCCGCAAAAGGTGTTGAAGATCGTACCCGCAAGCTGATGGAAGTTACCCGTCTGCGCGACACGCCGATCCTCACCTTTATGAACAAACTTGACCGTGATATCCGCGACCCGATGGAACTGCTCGATGAAGTTGAGAACGAGCTGAAAATCGGCTGCGCACCGATCACCTGGCCGATCGGCTGCGGCAAGCTGTTTAAAGGCGTTTACCACCTTTATAAAGACGAAACCTATCTCTATCAGAGCGGTAAAGGCCACACCATTCAGGAAGTCCGCATTGTTAAAGGGCTGAATAACCCGGATCTCGATGCAGCGGTCGGTGAAGATCTGGCACAGCAGCTGCGTGACGAACTGGAACTGGTGAAAGGCGCGTCTAATGAGTTCGACAAAGAGCTGTTCCTTGCGGGCGAAATCACTCCGGTATTCTTCGGTACTGCGCTGGGTAACTTCGGTGTCGATCATATGCTGGATGGCCTGGTGGAGTGGGCTCCTGCGCCGATGCCGCGTCAGACTGATACCCGTACCGTAGAGGCGAGCGAAGACAAATTTACCGGCTTCGTATTTAAAATTCAGGCCAACATGGACCCGAAACACCGCGACCGCGTGGCGTTTATGCGCGTGGTATCCGGTAAATATGAAAAAGGCATGAAGCTGCGCCAGGTGCGCACTGCGAAAGATGTGGTGATCTCCGACGCGCTGACCTTTATGGCAGGTGACCGTTCGCACGTTGAAGAAGCATATCCGGGCGATATCCTCGGCCTGCACAACCACGGCACCATTCAGATTGGCGACACCTTTACCCAGGGTGAGATGATGAAGTTCACCGGTATTCCGAACTTCGCGCCAGAACTGTTCCGTCGCATCCGCCTGAAAGATCCGCTGAAGCAAAAACAGCTGCTCAAAGGGCTGGTACAGCTTTCCGAAGAGGGCGCGGTGCAGGTGTTCCGTCCAATCTCCAACAACGATCTGATCGTTGGTGCGGTTGGTGTGCTGCAGTTTGATGTGGTGGTATCGCGCCTGAAGAGCGAATACAACGTTGAAGCAGTATATGAATCAGTCAACGTTGCCACCGCCCGCTGGGTAGAATGTGCAGACGCGAAGAAATTCGAAGAGTTCAAGCGTAAGAACGAAAGCCAACTGGCGCTTGATGGCGGCGATAACCTCGCTTACATCGCTACCAGCATGGTCAACCTGCGCCTGGCGCAGGAACGTTATCCGGACGTTCAGTTCCACCAGACCCGCGAGCATTAATTCTTGCCTCCAGGGCGCGGTAGCCGCTGCGCCCTGTCAATTTCCCTTCCTTATTAGCCGCTTACGGAATGTTCTTAAAACATTCACTTTTGCTTATGTTTTCGATGATATTCCGAGCGGTTTCAAAATTGTGATCTATATTTAACAAAGTAATGACATTTCTGACGGCGTTAAATACCGTTCAATGCGTAGATATCAGTATCTAAAGCCGTAGATTGTCATTCTACCGATATTAATAACTGATTCAGAGGCTGTAATGGTCGTTATTCATCACCCATCGCTTTTGTGATGGCGACCATTGACTTCTGTAGAGGGTGAAGTCTCTCCCTATTCAGCAATGCAACCTCGTGTTGCCAGGCTCAAATTACGAGCAAACTTACAGGAATAAATCGATGACTATGACAAGACTGAAGATTTCGAAAACTCTGCTGGCTGTAATGTTGACCTCTGCCGTCGCGACAGGCTCTGCCTACGCGGAAAACAACGCGCAGACTACCAATGAAAGCGCAGGGCAAAAAGTCGATAGCTCTATGAATAAAGTCGGTAATTTCATGGATGACAGCGCCATCACCGCGAAAGTGAAGGCGGCCCTGGTGGATCATGACAACATCAAGAGCACCGATATCTCTGTCAAAACCGATCAAAAAGTCGTGACCCTGAGCGGTTTCGTTGAAAGCCAGGCTCAGGCCGAAGAGGCAGTGAAAGTGGCGAAAGGCGTTGAAGGGGTGACCTCTGTCAGCGACAAACTGCACGTTCGCGACGCTAAAGAAGGCTCTGTGAAGGGCTACGCGGGTGACACCGCCACCACCAGTGAAATCAAAGCCAAACTGCTGGCGGACGATATCGTCCCTTCCCGTCATGTGAAAGTTGAAACCACCGACGGCGTGGTTCAGCTCTCCGGTACCGTCGATTCCCAGGCACAGAGCGACCGTGCTGAAAGTATCGCCAAAGCGGTAGATGGTGTGAAAAGCGTTAAAAATGATCTGAAAACTAAGTAATTCGTCGTAATTCGTCCTCCCGAACTTTGTCGGGAGGCGCGATGTGCACCACACTAAAAATATCGCATTGAGTGATTTTCACGCTCATATCAAGCGGTGACATTAACTATGGTAAAGGAGACGCTTATGTTTCGTTGGGGCATCATATTTCTGGTTATCGCGTTAATCGCCGCCGCACTTGGGTTTGGTGGTCTGGCCGGTACCGCTGCAGGCGCAGCTAAAATTGTCTTTGTCGTCGGGATTATTCTGTTCCTGGTGAGTTTGTTCATGGGCCGAAAACGACCCTAGATTTCAGATCATTAAGAAAATTTTATCCAAAGCCAGTCCAGCGGACTGGCTTTTGCGGTTTTAGCGAATAATAAATTGCGTTACTTTGTCATTCTTTCACAACAAAAACAGGAAGGCAGAGGTGGGGCAGCGAATACCTGTAACGCTTGGTAATATTGCGCCGTTGTCGCTAAGGCCGTTCCAGCCTGGACGAATAGCTCTGGTGTGCGAAGGCGGCGGACAGCGTGGAATTTTCACGGCTGGCGTGCTGGATGAGTTTATGCGCGCGCAGTTTAATCCTTTCGATCTTTATCTCGGCACATCTGCCGGGGCGCAGAACCTCTCGGCGTTTATCTGCAATCAGCCCGGTTACGCGCGCAAAGTCATCATGCGCTATACCACAAAACGCGAATTTTTCGATCCATTGCGCTTTGTCCGTGGAGGAAATCTTATCGATCTCGACTGGCTGGTGGAGGCCACCGCAAGCCAGATGCCGTTGCAAATGGATACCGCCGCGCGGTTGTTTGACAGCGGCAAATCGTTTTATATGTGCGCCTGTCGTCAGGATGACTACGCGCCTAATTACTTTTTACCAACCAAACAAAACTGGCTGGATGTGATTCGCGCCTCCAGTGCGATACCTGGCTTTTATCGTAGCGGAGTGTCGCTGGAAGGCATTAACTACCTGGATGGCGGGATCAGTGATGCGATTCCGGTTAAAGAGGCGGCAAGGCAGGGCGCTAAAACGTTGGTCGTCATCCGCACTGTGCCGTCACAAATGTACTACACGCCGCAGTGGTTCAAACGCATGGAACGCTGGCTGGGTGACAGTAGCCTGCAGCCGCTGGTCAATCTGGTGCAGCATCATGAAACCAGCTATCGTGACATTCAGCAATTTATTGAGAAACCACCGGGCAAGCTGCGGATATTCGAAATTTATCCACCGAAGCCATTACATAGTATCGCGCTTGGCAGTCGGATTCCGGCGCTGCGTGAAGACTATAAACTTGGGCGTTTATGCGGTCGTTATTTCCTCGCCACGGTTGGCAAGCTATTAACTGAAAAAGCGCCGCTTACCTGCCATCTGGTGCCAGTGGTGACGCCGGAATCGATCGTTATTCCGCCTGCGCCAGTCGCCAACGATACGCTGGTTGCCGAAGTGAGCGATGCTCCGCAGGCGAACGACCCGACATTTAACAATGAGGATCTGGCTTGATTTGCCGTTTTATCGATACCCACTGCCATTTTGATTTCCCGCCGTTTAGTGGCGATGAAGAGGCCAGCCTGCAACGCGCGGCACAAGCGGGCGTAGGCAAGATCATTGTTCCGGCGACAGAGGCGGAAAATTTTGCCCGCGTGCAGGCGTTAGCGGAAAAATATCAACCGCTGTATGCCGCATTGGGGTTGCATCCGGGGATGTTGGAAAAACATAGCGATGTGTCTCTTGATCAGCTACAGCAGGCGCTGGAAAGGCGTCCGGCGAAGGTGGTGGCGGTGGGGGAGATCGGTCTGGATCTCTTCGGCGACGATCCGCAATTTGAGAGGCAGCAGTGGTTACTCGACGAACAGCTGAAACTGGCGAAACGCTACGATCTGCCGGTGATCCTTCATTCCCGGCGTACACACGACAAACTGGCGATGCATCTTAAACGTCACGATTTACCGTGCACTGGCGTGGTTCACGGTTTTTCCGGCAGCCTGCAACAGGCCGAGCGGTTTGTACAGCTGGGCTACAAAATCGGCGTAGGCGGTACTATCACCTATCCACGCGCCAGTAAAACCCGCGATGTCATCGCAAAATTACCGCTGGCATCGTTGTTGCTGGAAACCGACGCGCCGGATATGCCGCTCAACGGCTTTCAGGGGCAGCCTAACCGACCGGAACAGGCTGTGCGGGTGTTTGACGTGCTTTGCGAGTTGCGCCCGGAACCAGAAGATGAGATTGCCGAAGTGTTGCTTAATAATACGTATGCGTTGTTTAGCGTTAGTGGGTAGTTTACCCTTCGTAGGCAGCATCCGGCAGTCGGCGCATAATGCCTGATGCGACGCTTGTCGCGTCTTATCATGCCTACAGGTTTGTGCCGAACCGTAGGCCGGATAAGGCGTTCACGCCGCATCCGGCAGTTGGCGCACAATGCCTGATGCGACGCTTGACGCGTCTTATCATGCCTACAGGTTTGTGCCGAACCGTAGGCCGGATAAGGCGTTCACGCCGCATCCGGCAGTTGGCGCA
>ERZ1031911.39-NODE-39-length-39290-cov-22.062546_pt1 | contig 39290 bp, 35 predicted proteins | sample MGYA00518167_ERZ1031911 | MGnify/ENA primary metagenome ERZ1031911 (study PRJEB33719, sample SAMN04261271) | wastewater metagenome | biome: rural village; feature: human; material: feces | host: Homo sapiens | place: El Salvador | collected 2014-01-14 ... | reverse complement strand
CCTACGTTACCAATACTGGCTTAATGGCTACATACGGCGGTCAGTTTACGCTTACAGAAATGTAATAAACACGTCCTACAATTAACTGAAGAGCATGGTGACGGATGAAGGAAAAAGCAGGAGTGTGTGGTGCCTCACAGATTTCCGACATCATAGCTGTCAACGACGGATGAAAAGCGGCTCTTCCGCAACTTGGGTGGAAGAAAATGGATGAAACTTTCTGGTGTGAGAACCTTAAGGAAACAACATGTTGGGTGGAGCGGACAATCCAAATGGTGAATTACCGTCTTATATCACTGGCGCTGACATTCCGGGCGTCTTCTCCGCCACAACGCCATTTGCAGTGCATCACAGGCCAGTTGTGCTGTCATTCGCGGTGACATCGACCAGCCAATAACGGCGCGTGACCACAGGTCGATGACTACTGCGAGATACAACCAGCCCTCATCGGTACGCAAGTACGTGATGTCACCCGCCCACTTCTGGTTCGGGCCGCTGGCGCTGAAGTCCTGCTCCAGCAGATTCTCCAATACGGGCAGGCCATGTGCACGGTAGCTGACCGGGCTGAACTTCCGGCTGGCTTTCGCCCGCAGCCCCTGACGACGCAGGCTGGCAGCAATGGTTTTAAATATTGAACTCCAGCATTTCGTCAGCAAGGCGGGGAGCACCGTATCGCTGCTTTGCCTCAAAGAATGCCTTATGGACAGCGGCATCGCAGGTGAGCCGAAACTGTTGGCGCAGGCTCATCTGGTGACGACGCCTGAGCCAGACATACCAGCCGCTGCGGGCAACCCGAAGTACACGACACATCGCTTTGATGCTGAACTCTGCCCGATGATTTTCGATGAAGACATACTTCATTTCAGGCGCTTCGCGAAGTATGTCGCGGCCTTTTGGAGGATGGCCAGTTCCTCAGCCTGCTCCGCCAGTTGTCGTTTAAGGCGGACATTTTCAGCGGCCAGTTCGCTTTCGCGCTCTGACGAACTCATTTGTTGCTGCTGTTTACTGCGCCAGGCATAAAGCTGGGATTCATACAGGCTGAGTTCACGGGCTGCGGCGGCCACACCGATGCGTTCAGCGAGTTTCAGGGCTTCGTTACGAAATTCAGGCGTATGTTGTTTACGGGGCTTCTTGCTGATTGATACTGGTTTTGTCATGAGTCACCTCTGGTTGAGAGTTTACTCACTTAGTCCTGTGTCCACTATTGGTGGGTAAGATCACTCAGCAACGTATCAAAAGTCTGTAAAATCATGGGCGTTTCGCGTGATACATTTTATCGTTACCGCGAACTGGTCGATGAAGGCGGTGTGGATGCGCTGATTAATCGTAGTCGCCGCGCTCCTAACCTTAAGAACCGTACCGATGAGGCAACTGAACAGGCTGTTGTTGATTACGCCGTCGCTTTCCCGGCACACGGTCAGCACCGGACCAGCAACAAGCTGCGTAAACAGGGCGTTTTTATCTCCGGCAGTGGTGTCCGTTCTGTCTGGTTACGCCATAACCTTGAGAATTTCAAAAAACGTCTGAAAGCACTGGAAGAAAAAGTAGCCCGTGATGGCATTGAGCTAACTGACAGCCAGATCGCAGCACTGGAGCGTAAAGCCAGTGATGACGAGGCCTGTGGCGAAATCGAAACGGCTCATCCGGGATATCTGGGTTCGCAGGACACGTTCTATGTAGGCAACCTGAAAGGTGTCGCGTAATTTATCACCAGACCTTTGTTGATACATACTCAAAGGTCGTTCACTGCAAATTGTATGTCACCAAAATGCGATTACAGCGACTGGCCTGCTGAATGATCGTGTACTGCCATTTTATGAGTCGCATGACCTGCCAATGTAGAGAATACTGACCGACAGGGGCACAGAGTATTGTGGCAAAGTAGGGGGCAGAAGCCAGCAGGAGAAGACTGGGGAGCTTTTCACTGGATGTTTGTGCCTGATGACCTTTTCTCATTTGTTTGCCTTTGGAGGATGGTGACTTGAATATATCAAAATGCAGAACTGACACTCTCTTGCGCTAACAAAACAGCACAAGGGAGTAACTATAACAATGGCCAATAAATAATTTCCCGAATCAAAATTTTTTTGAAAATACCTTCAATACCGATATTTCGGAGGCATCTGCATTCAGAGAATAACTCTCAGACAGAGACCTTACGACAACATTGCCGTCCACTCTCACCAGTACAGTCGCCGATGTACCAAAGCCATGTTCAGGTATATTATCAAGGAAGTAAGGGAAAACAGAAACATTATCACGAATAATAGTGATTTGACTATCTGGTTTTTTTTCAGATGATGAGTAAGTTATTAATGAATCTTCAAAATTTTCCGACAGATAATCGACTAAGAAATCATTGCTCATTATTCCCTCCACGCGAGGTATTGGTTCTTTTGTAAGTAGCTCAAGTACTTCAACTGCTTTTTTCACCCCGGTAGTACTGGTAAATCCAGCCAAAGATTTTGTTGTACCAGTATGTACCTTATAAATATATCCTTCTTTTCGGGCAACAATTGTCGTACAACCACTTAGATTTCCGCTTGTAATGATTACTGGTTTACCCTCCTGGACTTCCTCAAGTGCTATTTTAATACCATTCGCCCCACGAGCAGAATTTGACACACGAATTATGCTTGTTTCATTAGTAAGATTATACTTCTTCCAATAAGTTGAGCCGAGTGAAGATGAGTCTGATGGAATTTCCCCAGTATAGGTGTTCAATGTTGGAATACCATTTAGCCCCACTGTATTATCATAGAAATACTGATCATAGCCATGGTTATCAAAGCGATCTTTTTTGATGTAGAAAAAGAGAGGTTGTTGCTCATCAGCATTAGCGGCTTCAAAATACGGATAGATTGCACGCTGACGTGTCGATGAAATACTTCCCCGTCCTTTAAGCACATCAATATTACCGCGACTTAATTTCTGAAAGTTAGATTTGGAGGTGCTTTCGATACTTTCTTTAAAATATCGTAGAGATAACAATTTACGTATGGTTGATATATCAGGAGGCGTTGATGGCTCAGGAAAATTAAATCTCCTGTCAACCACAGCCAGTACTTCAACCGGGGCTTCATCAGGAATTGCCCAATGATTAACATATGAAACATTATTATTGGTGATATATTTTACGTGCACTTTTATAACTACCAGAAAGTGTCGTCTGCTTGCTGCATCTGCACTGTTAACATTTGAGGTATATTCAGTAAAACCTAAGCTTGACTGTGGGCCCTGACCTAACAAAATTTCGTGTAATTCTTCTGTACTTCCCCCAGCCGTATGATAAGAGGCAATATTCCATGCTTCTTCCTCAGTAGCTCCTCTCATCAAAGTTACAAATCTATCCCCAAAGCTTCCAGAACCCTTAACATAATTAACAATATCCATTTCTGACGTTGGTTGCGGTAATTTTGGGTTTGTATCAGGATATAAAAGTGAGCTGTCATCATTAATAAATGATAACGGAGATCCGGTCACTGCAGAATAGGGTTCATCTTTAAAAAATACAGGAATATTGAGACTTTCAAAATCAAATGGCTGCCCCCCTTTTAGACCACCACCTCGAGTCCAGAGAATTTCATTATTATATTCGGTACGATAAATTCTTCGGGATAAAATCTCATATCCTGTTTCAATGTCCACTTCATAGTAGATGCCGCTCAGAGAACTCCCTTTTACAGCGACAATTTGATTATCTTCATCACTAAGCTTTACAATATTGACATGCTGCCCGGAACTTTTAAGCTTAACGTCTAACAAATTAGTTGAGGATATACTATCTTCAGCAATTCCATATTCCTTCAAAAATATATCGATATTTGTTTCATTCAGAGTCCTGCCCTCATTATTTATAACGCTGCTAAGTACCTCCTGGTTTATTCCTGCCTTACTAATCAAGAGTGGAATTGCAAAAGACAGACCAAGCAATACTGCATTTGTCGCCAAACCAGGTATAGCAGAACGACGTTCTTCATAAGTATCACCATTAATCAGTTGATCAAAACTGATCCCCATACTGGAAGTAATAATCCCCAGTCCAAGCGGAACAGATACCTCCGGGACTACGATATCAAATATAGGGGTCATTGATAAAATCGTCTGGAGTATAGTCAGAGCATAGTCTCGTTGAGCTTCACTGTTTGATTTTATAACGATATCACCATCACTGAAACTGCGTTTCTTAACAGAAATAGCTATAGCATCAAAAACATCTTTATTGCTAAGTGTCTTATTGGAATACAGAAAGTAAGACTCATTAAAATTACCATCATTTTCTATTGCATGTAGAACAGAATTTACTCCTGCATAGGAAACTCCATCTTGACGACTATATAATGAAAAATGTTGGGAAAGTAATTGTTTGTTGTCACTATCCTTAATAAGTTCTTTAAGGGTAAGCCGCAAATCAGCGATATTCTTCTTGAATAAAAAAGGTTTTTTTGCACCAGGAATGAAAAGCATTACCTTATCATTATTTTTGGCTACAAAAATATCAGATGCGTAATATCCATAAATATCAAAGAATAATAGTGATATATTATCACTGCGATTTAAGGCGTTCATGGAGAAATTATATTCACGCTCATCAAGCTCTCCATTTTTATAAAGATACAAAGCAGAAGAAATATAATAATTTTTTAGTAAAAGCTTAAATTTATCATAGTATTTCGACCAGTAATCTGACAGAGTTTTTCCATAAACACCTGCAAAATCACACTTTTGTAAAAAATGCAGGTATTCCGACGGGAGCATTTTTTCTTCATTTTCTTCGTTAAACACATCTGCACTCTTTGTTTTATAAATTCCTGTGCTTGAATTTGCATCATCAAAAACATCAAAACGATAACCAATATTAATAAGAGCGGCTTGAGTGAGTGTCAGTACTTCTGTTTTATATTTCCCAAGATGATCCCATCCAGTATAAGATCTGCTATTACTCCGGTTTTGAGAAAAGCAGATGAAATAAGCATTATCAGGATCAATCCGACTAAACCACGGCAAGTCAGTTTTAAAACAATTCTTAATGTAATCGCTGACAACTCTTTCAGGTGAAGGGAAATTTGATACCAACTCATTGTACTCAAGAAGATATTTTTGTTGCCATTGGTTACCCATAATATTTTTAACTCCTCTGTGAAGATTAATATTTTACTACACCTTATCAGAATACCTAATCACTGGGCGAGAGGTTAGCAATCATGTCGTATACAAAGCGTCTTTGAAACTATTTAATGAATCTTAAACATCACTACTCCGATCCCTGTAGTATAAATTTTGCACTACACAACATCCCGGTATGCAAAACCACTGGATTTCTATTAATATATTCCACATTGAAAGAAAGCTGGTAAACCTGGCATCACCAGGACAGGTCGGGCCAGCAGGTTAAGTATTATCTGAACCCCATTAAAAGGAGCATCTCCAGTGTTCCGACAATAAGTACAGCAATTCCGGAGACTGACACAGGGACAAGCATGCCACAGGCTATGCCATACAGAACAGCATTATATCCCCATATACCTTCATTAATCTCCTCATCAGGATACCGCAAACACCAGGCAAAGAACGGAGAAAGTGCTGTACTGATGGCTGAGAAATACAGTATTTCGGGGTGCCCCATATTAAAAGAGGCTATTCCAGTTGCAAAAAAAGAACAAGCCAGAAACAACATTGTTCTGTAATAATACCTGTGAATCCCCCTAACCAAAGGAGGTTATCACCTGTTTTACTTTCATGAAAAATGTCACACTCGCCTCATACATCAACCATTCTCCGCTTCTGCGGGCCAGTACCTCCCCTGACTCCACCTCACAGCGGATTGTGTATTTTTAAACAATCACAGTCTTCTCATATACTTTCCATTCTGAAGCTTACCTCTTCCTCTGTGATAAGCTTCCGTCGCGGGATGTGTTATACGCCCTGTAAGACAGTTATAAAGGACATCAATGCCATAGTTAATGACTACCGAATTCCAGTGGATAGTCAGTACTGGTTTGCCACAAAACAGTGCAGTCACACATGACAGGAGAAGATATGAGCCGGATACCGCGGCTCTGAGACTTAACGCTCATGTAAACTTTCTGTTACAGACTCTTCCAGAGGACTAAGAAGATAGCTGATTACGCTTCGCATTCCAGTCTTTATTTCTGCAGTGACAGCCATACCCGAGCTTAATGGAATGTGCTTATTCCCGGTTGACAAATCATTCTCTTCAACAGAAACAATGACATTAAAAACGAGTCCCAGTTTCTGGTCTTCTATTGCATCTAAATTTATATTTTTCACCTTACCCACCAGATAACCATATCGGGTGTAAGGAAAGGCCTCCACTTTAATGATGGCATTCTGCCCGACGTTAATAAAACCAATATCTTTATTTTGTACCAGAGCAGTAACCTCCAGCGTGTCATCTTCCGGAACGATGACCATCAGTGTTTCCGCTGTTGTAACAACCCCACCTTCAGTATGAACCTTCAGTTGCTGAACTTTTCCCGAAACAGGGGCCCTGATTACTGAAGCCTGTTGACGCTCTTCATTTTTCTCTAACTCCAGAGTTAATAACTCAATGTTGTCTGTTGTTTGTCTTAGCTTGTCTAAAATTTCATTTTTAAAAAGCTGCGTGACAAGCTGATATTCTTCTTTTGCAGACAATATCTCACTCTCAATTTGCTCCAGTTGCGATTTATAAACCCGTAATTCATTTGCTGCCTCGACATATTTATTCTCCTGCTCAAGTACAGCATGTTTTGCAATTGCCTGTTTATGCAATAAACTCCTGAAATCATCCAGACGGCTTTTTTCAACTCTCGATAAATTTTCATAACGGTTTATACGGGCAAGTATTGTTAATCGCTCTGCTCTTTTCTTATCCAGATTCAGTTCTTTTTGATACTTCTGATTTTGCCATGTGGAAAACTGTTCTTTTATCAAAGAAGTTAAACGCAGTACTTCCTCTTCAGATACATTCTGAAAATAAGGCTCATCAGGAAGCTTCAGTTCAGGTAGTTTATTTAATTCAATTGACCTGCTCAGAATTTGATACCGAGTTTGTTCCAGCCTGGTCTGTAACAGTGATGACTGTGTTTTTAACGTATCAGCTTCAGCTCCCAGTGCTGTAAGCTTTAATAACACATCCCCTTTCCGGACTGACTCTCCTTCTTTTACGATAATTTCTTTAACTATTGAGTTTTCAATAGGTTTAATTTCTTTGCTGCGCCCACTTAGTGTTAATTTCCCATTTGCAGTGGCAACAATTTCCACCTGACCTAAAACAGATAAAATGACAGCAATAACCAGAAACCCCATAATAAAATAAGCAACCAGACGCGGCCGTCTGGATACCGGCGTTTCAATTAATTCCAGATGAGCGGGTAAGAATTCATTTTCGTCCTTTTCACGTACCGGAGTATCTAATTGCTTCCGGATTTTCCATGTTTCACTCCAGACAAGTTTATAGCGCAACAGGAACTCGCTGAACCCCATTAACCATGTTTTCATATTCTTCTGTTCTTTCTGTTAGTCTGACTGTAACTGATATAAGTAACTGTATAAACTTTCCGGTTCAGAAAGCAGTTCCTTATGTTTACCCTGTTCAACAATTTTCCCTTTTTCCATGACAATAATGCGGTCTGCATTTTTTACTGTAGACAGACGATGAGCAATGATTATAACCGTTCTGCCCTTACATATTTTGTGCATATTGCGCATGATGATATGCTCCGACTCATAATCCAGAGCACTGGTTGCTTCATCAAAAATAAGTATTTTAGGGTTGTTCACCAGCGCCCTTGCAATTGCGATGCGTTGACGTTGACCTCCGGATAATCCTGCCCCCTGTTCCCCGACAATGGTGTTATACCCCTCACGCAATTCAGAAATAAAATCATGAGCGCCTGCTAATTTCGCTGCATAAATAACTTTTTCGACGGACATACCAGGATTAGCCAGTGAGATATTATCAATAATACTGCGATTAAGCAGCACATTGTCCTGCAACACAACCCCCACCTGACGACGTAACCAGTTAGGATCGGCCAACGCAAGATCATGTCCATCAATTAAGACCTGGCCATTTTCAGGAATATAAAAACGTTGAATTAATTTAGTTAATGTGCTTTTTCCTGAACCAGAACGTCCGACAATACCAATAACCTCCCCCTGCTTAATACTGAGATTGATATTATCTAAAATAACCGGAGAGTCAGGCTTATAGCGAAACCGGATATTACGAAAAGTGATATTACCATTAATTTCCGGTAATGCCAGTTTCCCATGATAACTTTCAGTTGGAGAGTTAAGCACATCACCAAGGCGGGTAACTGATATACCAACCTGCTGGAAATCCTGCCAGATTTGTGCAAGGCGAATAACCGGTGCAACAATCTGACCAGCAAGCATATTAAAAGCAATTAACTGACCAATACTTAAATCCCCGGAAATAACCAGGTGTGCTCCCAACCACAGGTTGATGATCATAACAGTCTTTTGTATTAACTGTATTCCTTGTTGACCAATGGTGGCTAATACTGTCACTTTAAAGCCTGCAGCAACATATCCTGCCAATTGTTTGTCCCATATGTTCGTCATCTGAGGTGAGACTGCCATAGCTTTTATAGTGTTAATCGCCGTGACTGATTCCACCAGGAAAGATTGATTATCCGCATTCCGTGAAAACTTATCATCAAGGCGACGTCGCAAAATGGGGCTAATAAAAACAGACCATGCAGCATAACAGGGCAGCGAAAATAAGATCACCAGAGTAAGCTTTGGGCTGTAATACCACATTACCGCAAAAAATATGAATGAAAATAATAAGTCCAGAACAGATGTTAATGCCTGTCCTGTCAGAAAATTACGGATCTGGTCTAATTCTCTTACCCTGGCAACAGTATCACCAACACGACGACTCTCAAAATAAGAGATCGGTAGCGCCAGTAAATGCCGGAAGAGTTTGGCACCCAACTCAACATCAATCCGACTTGTACTATGTGCAAAAATGTAAGTTCTTAAACCGCTGAGTATAATCTCAAACACCACCACAACAGATAATGCGACAGTAATAACATTAAGGGTTGAAAACCCCCTGTGTACTAATACTTTGTCCATAACCACCTGAAAAAAAAGGGGGGTTATTAATGCAAATAATTGTAAAAAAACAGATACAACAAGGGTTTCAATAAATATTTTTCTGTATTTTATAATGGCAGGGATAAACCAGGTAAAGTCAAATTTTGCCAGTTTCCCGGTAACAGAAGAACGGGAAGCAATAAGAATAATATGCCCCTGATATAACGCCTCAAACTCAGACTGTTCGAGAACACGGGGATTTCGTTGCTCCAGATCAAAAATAAGATATCTGTTTGCTTCTTTACTGACTTTAGTCAGAATAAAATGACGTCCATCCTCTCTCCAGACTAATGCGGGCAAAGAAATAAAGTTTAATCGGTCAATTGTTTTTTTTACCTGTTTTACCTTTAGTTCTAAAGATTTCGCAGCAAGCAACCATGACGTTAATCCCAGACCAGTCCCGTCTGTGTCAAATCTATGTTTAATTTCTTCCGGGTTAACAGAGACGTTATGGTATTGGGCTAAAATCTCCAGGGCGTATAACCCATAATCAATTTTATGACAAGAATCCATTATGACTCCAAAAAAATAGCAATCTTATGTGGCACAGCCCAGTAAGATTGCTATTATTTAAATTAATAAATTATGCTGATGCTGTCAAAGTTATTGAGTTCCGTCCATATGAAAAATCACTGGCATTACCGGACAACTGCAATAAAGAAGCTGCAGCTCTTTCCTCTTTAACATCAAAATTACCTGCAGCTGAAATGATTTTGCTGATTTCATTAATTAATGGATTAAGATTATCCTGACTTCCATAGGCTAATGCATCATTCCCATACACATAACTTGCCTTATTATTACTCTGTTGATACTCAAGTGCCTTTTTAAGGGAATCTGGTGTGATTACCCTGCCGTCTTTATCAAAAATCTGCTCTATCTGGTGATTAGAGATATCACCTGACTCTTTTTCAAACCAGTTCCTGAATGTAATACCATTTTTATGACCAATGGAAAGAACATTACCTTCAGCTTTATACATGATGAGGTCATTACCTTCTCGCCTGAAGGCCACATCCCGGAAATCAATATCAGCCAAACTGAGTTTATCGTCTTTCCCCCCATCATCGTCAATAATATGATGGCCATATCCTGAAAGATAACGATAAATATCATTACCATATCCACCTTTCAGAAGATCATTCCCTTCTCCGCCATCAAGCAGATCTGCTCCCTCACTGCCGTACAACTTGTCATTACCTTTTCCACCGGATAATACATTTTTAGCAAGAGAATTCCCCTGAACCTGAAGCTCATCATCTCCGTCACCGCCGTTAAGGTAATTATTACCTGTCCCCCCAATTAACTTATCATTGCCATCACCGCCATAGAGCTGGTCATCCCCGTTTCCGCCCCTCAGCGTATCATTACCTTTATCACCATATAAGCGGTCATTCCCATCATTTCCTTCTATATGGTCATCACCATCCGCGCCATGGAAGATATCAGTAAATTTACTGCCAAAAAACTTGTCGGCACGCGTGGTCCCAATAAGTTCTTCCACGGAATATAAGTTATCAGTCTCTGTTAAATTTTTACCATTGATATGAGTGAATTCATAACTCCGATATTGCGTTTTTTCAGTTCTTTTTCCAACTGAAACCTCCTGCTCCTTCACAACTTCCTGTAAAATCTTAACATCACCACCAAGTACACGTGTTACCGTGTAATTACCCGCTTCGGTTGCTTTTGTGCCATCAATGGTCAGATAACCGGTGTCTGTTTTATCATAATAAACAACATCATGTCCTTTACCTGCGTAGATATTGGCTGAGCCGGCAGATAAAAAGACCTTATCATCCCCGTCTCCCAGGTGTGACTCAATACGAATTTCCCGATACTGGTTATTACCGACTGATGCATGCTGAATCAGGTTAGAGTAATCATATACAGACCCCTTGTCCTGAACCCCCTTCACCGTCCATTTATCAACACCCTTGACTAATAACTCGGTAATATATTCATATTTTCCGGACTGCCTCCTTTCACGAATTTCCTCACCGGGAGTTAACAATGGCGTAACAAATTTCAATAACGTAGAAGATTTGCTGTCAGAAAGGTCAATATTTCCTTTCAATGGGTCAAAGACTTGCTTCTGGAATTCATCCGGTTTTTTCTCCAGACGTTTTCCTTCTTCATAATAGTCAATATAACTTTTACCACTGAGTGTTTTGTCTCCATTTCTGGTGACACCCGCTAACTCACCTATCAGCGTATCCCAATGTTGCTGGGTAATGAGGACTGATCTTTCAACAGAATACTCTTTATTATACTGAGATAATATTTTAAAGTTATCTTCTAAAAATGCAGCATGGCGGGCATCATATCCATTTTCAAAGTAATTTTTGCCGTGTTTTTTCTCCCATTCAGCAATAACATCGGCCATTTTACTGGCGACATGTTCAAACATTGCCTGTTTTGAAGCCTCAAGGATGCCTGAAATTATCCCCGTAACAGCCCCTACCAGCGCGCTTACCGGTGCACCAACCAGAGATGTCGTTGCAGCAGCACTAATACCTGAAGATACTGAAGCCAGAACAGTGCTTATCGTTGTTAACGATGCATCAATAGCTCCTGTTTCTTTGTGAAAAGCAGCAAGTAAACTGTCACCATCGTATCCAAGTTTTTTGAATCGTTGTGAATACTCCTCTATTTTATTTGCACGTTTAAACTTATCGGCAATGGACAGGAATGAGAGGGGACTAATTGCTAATGTCACTACAGAAGCAATTAAACCGGCAGCAGCAGCAGATGTAGATAACCCCTGTGCAGCGCGCTGTGCGATAATATATTGAGAAATACCTTTTCCAACATTACCCAGTACTTTCGTTGTTAATTCAACACCTGCTGCAGCTTTAGTTCCGGTATCTGCATCTGCATTGCTCAGAATGAAGCTTGCTGAAATCGCAGATAAAATACCCGATACAGTATCTAACCCTGCACCGATATTATCAAGGTTAGGTAAATTCTGTAACTTATTACCAACACCGTTCAGGTGCTTTGTATTGGATAATACACTTCCCAGCTTATTGAGTTGTTGAGAAAATGAGTTAACATTATTATTAATGCTGGCAGCTGTGTCCACGAGTTGGTTGATTAGCTCAATACTCGCTTTTGCCAGTTCAGAAGAACTGACATTGCTACCAGATTTTTGTCTCTTTATCAGTTCGTCTATTTTCATTGAGGAAAGTGCAGTACCCAGAAAATTTTGAAACGTTGACAGTACACTGCCTGCCTTTCCTAAGTTATCACCTATATTTTCAGCACTGCCGCCTAATTTATTACCCGCTTTTTGATACTTTTGCAGTAATTTGTCTAATTGTGGTGCAAAGATAGTCACTCCCCGTTCGGTGAGGCCAATGAGTTTCTCTGCTGTGCCGAATACCTGTTTAGTAATCGCCGTGCCATTCTTTTCATCATACTGGACTTCAATTCCCAGTTCATCTGCCGTCCTGACAAGGTCATTAAGGCTTGAACCCTGTCCTTTATAATCTTTAGGGATAAGTAAAATGAGTCTGTTTCCCGCATTGCGGGTTTGCTCTGCTGCTTTTTTTAATGCATCTTTCGTGCTTTGTCCTGCTGAGTGCAATTTATTTGCAGAGGATTGCTTTGCAGACTGTAGTGTGCTTTTAATTTGTGCAGTGGTTATTGTTGGCATTTAATTATCTCTTAACCTGTTAATGAAAAATTGAAATCTGTCTTGTTTTTTACTTCAGTTATTAACTCGTGGTAATATTGTTTAAAAATTTTATTCGCTAACTGTTTATCAATTTTACCTCCGTGAAATTCTGATACTTTACCAACATGAGTTTTGGGATCCACCCTGATGGCTCGGAATAGTTCATCAGGGAATTTTTTTCGCATATATTTGTACAGGGCACCGTTATCCCCGAAAGGAGCAATCCAGTCAATGAACCATTTACGATCACCTGAAGTCCAGTCTTCTGCGACTAATGAGGTAACATCATTAAGATATTTAATTTCATTTTCTAAACTTAAATTAGCCCAACTACAATATGCAACAGGGTAATTATCCCGGGTTAATAAAGCATATTGGTTAGCCCGTATTGCAGGTAATACATTTATTGCAAACAAAGAGACTGGCCAGTTTCTGTGTAATGGGGAACTGGCCCAGAGCCAGGATACATGCCCAAGAACCTCTAATGGATTGTTCATATTCATAATAAGCTCACTATAAATTAAATTATATTCTTGAATAAGTAAACGGAGTCTGTGAGAGAACGATATTAATCCTTTAAATATGTTTCTTGCATTTAGTTTCATAACGCACATTAACATAAAAAAAGCATTCATTGCGGTGGCAGGTAAAAAAAAGCAAACCAAAATGCTTACATATGCTTATTTTTATGCGTAATTTATATAAACCATGCTATTGTATTCTCTTCAATATGCACATTCTAAAGAACTGTTATCTTTTTCTTTATCATACATCTAAGATGTATAGTTGCTTATATATATAACTTCCTTACCCAGTACCAATCAGCTGCCGAATGATGACCTGTGAGTTATCATGTGAACCTCTCTTCTTTTTCTACCCCTGTCAGATAAGGGGTTGAATTAATCAGGTCATACCAGTCAATGCGCTTCTTCTGACTTCGGATAATGATTCAAAGTGTATCTCATACAGTACGATCCCAGCACGCAAAAGAAGGCGACTCTATTGGCGGGTGCGCAAGTATACTCTAAAATATGAGGCAAAATTATATCATACACACAAAAATGCTGTAGCCATGATTTAATTCCATCCGACTTCGACCGTGTCTCATATTGTATTTTGAATAAGCATGCTACCGCCCTTCCGGAAATTACCCGTATCAACCGGGACCAGAATCCTGTGTAACAAATCAATTCAACCAGAGACGATTTTAACTCTGAGCACTATAGAATAATGATCTACAAATGTTCAATATGGTGGGTATATCTATTACCGTATCGAAACAGGTTAGCGCATTACACCATAAGACATAGTAAAAACGAGTTTATTTGAAATATATTACTTAAATCAGTATAAAACTCCAGAAAAAAAATAACAAAAAGAAATACATTTAATTAGCGCGGTAATAATTTTCAGGTTATTAAATTTATAACATGGAGAATTTTAACGAAAACTGACTGAAACAAATCAGACCAGTTAACCAGTCAGTCGGTTTTATGATTTCACTCACTATACTTTGTTTCATAAGGATTTCAGGATCTGCCAGACTGCGCAGAAATGATGCTTACGAATACACAGTAAAGGCAATGTCATTTCCGATACAGAGCCTGACATTGCCATAATGAGCTATTTATCTGAAAAACGACAGAATATGATGTTTTATCGTAACGTAATTTTAAGTTCTCAACTTATTGAGACATATTGTCTTTTTTACCCATGTGGTCATTTTTCATCCCATCCGTTTTGCTCATGTGTTCTTTCTCCATTTTCTCTTTATCCATTGCATTTTTGCACATACCATCCTTGCACATTTTATCATGCGCGCTGGACATGCTGCCTTTTACTTCATGTGTTTTATCCATTGTGTCTGCAGCCTGAGCATTGAACATGAACAGCGCGGATAGTACAGTTACAGAAATAATATTTTTCATGGTTCCTCCTCATTTTTAACAATTGTATCAACAACCACCAAACCAGTTATAACCCTAGTCTTCCCAGTACCCCCCCGGAAAATGATTAGTGACCTCTATAACCTGAACATGCTTGGGGTTTTTATATCCCAGCTTAGTAGGGATACGTATCTTTATGGGATAGCCATATTCTTTTGGCAATACCCTGTTATTCCATGTCAATGTCAGCAATGTTTGTGAATGTAGTGCTGTCGCCATATCAATACTGGTGTAGTAACCATCGACGCAACGAAAACTGACGTATTTTGCCCGCATATCGGCACCAATCAGCGTCAGGAAATGCCGGAATGGTATCCCTCCCCATTTTCCTATTGCACTCCATCCTTCAACACAGATATGACGGGTTATCTGACTCACATGCTGCATGTTATACAATTCAGACAAAAACCAGTTACGGTTATCACGTACCAGCCCCCGTATTTCCAATTTATAATCCTAGCCATCAATTACTGGGATCTCTTCTTCTCCATAGAAGGCATTAAAAGGGAATGGAGTGGTAATGTCCTCTGGAAGATATTCTGGTGCCACACTGTTTTTGCTGAACAGAAAACTTTGAATCCGGTCATTAAATCTGGATATACGGAACAATGCTTTTTCAATATCATCATTATTGCTTATATCACAGCCAGTCAGCATCATAATTCCCCCAAGCGTCAGTCCCTGTTGGAGTAAACGACGTCTGTCCGGCGCAAGGATTTTTTCTGCATCTTTCACCACGTAATGGGCATCACTGTCAGACAAAAAATGTTTTTTCTTCATTAGTGACCCCGTATCATAGATAACAATGCACGCGGAACCAATAACACCATAACCAGGTGAATAATAATAAACAGTACCATAATGTTCATGCACAGAAAGTGGATATAACGCACTGTATCATAACCACCGAATAGTATAGTCAGAAGGGAAAACTGAACGGGTTTCCATAAAACCAGACCAGACAATAGCAGAGCAGCGCCATCTAAAATAACAGAATATAGGCGACTTTTTGCACCATATTGTATTCCTGCATATTCGTATGATGCAGCTTTCCATACAGTGCCTGCGTAAGGGATTCTTTCAGTGAGGTCCATGACAGCGGGAAAAACTTGCTCCGGAAACGTCCGCTACAAATTCCCAGAGTAAGATAGATCCTGGCATTAATCAGCAGAATCCACATCAGGGCGAAGTGCCACAGTAACGCACCACCAAGCCAGCCACCGAGAGTTAATGCTGCCGGATAGTTAAAAGAAAACAAAGGAGAAGCATTATAAATGCGCCATCCACTACATATCATGCCTGCGACAGTAACAGCATTAATCCGGTGGCAACAGCGTAACCACAGAGGATGTATTTGTTTTAACGGTAATGGCTGCATTATGTGATCTCTGTCTGTAAACTAAGTATATTATGGAAAGGAATGTTCATCACATCCTCACAAGAGTTTAAAAAAAATGTGATAATTCATCGTCAAATGCTGGGGTAAAATTCAGATAAAGAATATGTGGATAACTTTTGATGAATAACGTAAAAAAAATACTGCTGATGGAAGATGATTATGATATTGCAGCTCTGTTGCGGCTTAATCTGCAGGATGAAGGGTATCAGATAGTTCATGAAGCGGATGGCGCCAGAGCTCGTTTATTACTAGACAAGCAGACCTGGGATGCCGTAATACTTGATCTTATGCTGCCTAATGTTAATGGGCTGGAGATTTGCCGTTATATCCGTCAGATGACCCGTTATCTGCCTGTGATTATCATCAGTGCCCGTACCAGCGAAACCCACCGCGTCCTGGGACTGGAAATGGGGGCTGATGACTATCTACCGAAACCCTTTTCCATTCCGGAGCTGATTGCCCGCATCAAAGCGTTGTTTCGTCGTCAGGAAGCCATGGGGCAAAATATTCTCCTGGCAGGTGGACTGATTTGCTGTCACGATCTGTGCATCAATCCATTTTCACGTGAAGTTCATTTGCATAATAAACAGGTTGATCTTACCCCACGCGAGTTTGATCTGCTGCTCTGGTTTGCACGTCATCCTGGCGAAGTTTTTTCCCGTCTTTCACTGCTGGATAATGTCTGGGGGTATCAGCATGAAGGATATGAGCATACAGTCAACACGCATATCAACCGTCTTCGTGCCAAAATTGAACAGGATGCAGCAGAGCCAAAGATGATCCAGACCGTCTGGGGAAAAGGGTATAGGTTTTCAGTTGACAATGCAGGAATGCGATAAATGAATTGTAGCCTGACATTAAGCCAGAGGTTAAGCCTAGTATTTACAGTCGTTTTGCTGTTTTGCGCAGCAGTGACATGTGGCGTTCATATTTACAGCAGTAATCTGTATGGCAATGCAATGGTACAGCGTTTATCTGCAGGGCTGGCGCAACAGATTGTCATCACGGAGCCTCTGCTGGATAATCGTGGGCAGGTGAATCACCGGACATTAAAGAGTCTGTTTGAGCGTCTGATGACGCTTAATCCCAGTGTGGAGCTGTATATTGTCTCGCCGGAAGGTCGGCTGCTTGTGGAGGCCGCCCCTCCAGGTCATATCAAACGTCGGTATATCAATATAGCGCCCTTGAAAAAATTTCTCTCCGGTGCTGTCTGGCCCGTATATGGTGATGATCCCCGAAGTGTAAATAAGAAAAAAGTTTTCAGTACCGCACCGCTTTACCTGAGGGATGATCTGAAAGGATATCTGTATATTATTTTACAGGGAGAGGAACTTAATGCTCTTACTGATGCAGCCTGGACAAAGGCACTATGGAATGCACTGTACTGGTCGCTGTTTCTGGTAGTGATATGTGGTCTGCTGTCGGGTATGCTGGTCTGGTACTGGGTAACCCGTCCCATACAGCAACTAACTGAAAATGTCAGCGGGATAGAGCAGGACAGTATTAGTGCCATTAAACAACTGGCAATTCAGCGCCCTGCCACCCCCCCTAGCAACGAGGTCGAGATATTACACAATGCCTTCATTGAACTGGCCCGTAAAATATCCTGTCAGTGGGATCAACTTTCAGAAAGTGATCAACAGCGCCGTGAATTTATTGCCAATATCTCCCATGATTTACGGACGCCATTAACATCACTTCTGGGATATCTGGAAACCCTGTCAATGAAGTCGGATTCGCTATCATCAGAGGACTGTCATAAATATCTGACAACAGCTCTCCGGCAGGGACACAAGGTGAGGCATCTATCCTGTCAGCTTTTTGAGCTGGCACGTCTTGAGCATGGTGCTATAAAACCTCAACTGGAGCAATTTTCTGTCTGTGAACTTATTCAGGATGTAGCTCAAAAATTTGAGCTCAGCATAGAAACCCGTCGATTGCAACTAAGAATTATGATGTCACATTCCCTGCCTCTTATCAGGGCAGATATTTCAATGATAGAGCGTGTGATAACAAATTTACTGGATAATGCTGTACGCCACACACCTCCGGAAGGCTCGATCAGGCTGAAAGTCTGGCAGGAAGATAATCGGTTGCACGTCGAAGTGGCTGACAGCGGCCCTGGACTAACTGAAGATATGCGAACTCATCTTTTCCGGCGGGCATCAGTGTTATGTCATGAACCGTCAGAAGAGCCCCGGGGAGGACTGGGATTGCTGATTGTACGCAGGATGCTGGTACTACACGGTGGTGATATCAGGTTGACTGATTCAACGACTGGAGCCTGCTTTCGTTTTTTTCTTCCATTATAACATCAGGCGGCATATTTTGGGGTGGTTATGTGTATCTGCCTTTGTAAAAGGGATACAAGTTCTGTAGTGGAGCACAAAATCAGGACACCGGGATAACCTGTTTCCACTTTTCTTCATGTAAGCAAGGCGGTAAACCATCGTTGTTCGTGTGAGGTCGATAAACGTTATAATATAACAACCATTAATCCACTGGTTTATATCGCGTACCGCATGGCTAAAATCACCATAACCACCTTTCGGAAGCCATTCACTTTTCAGGCTGCGAAAGACTCTTTCCATCGGCGAATTATCCAGGCCATTCCCTCTGCAACTCATACTTTGCATTACCCCATAACGCCAGAGTAACTTTCTGTATTTATTGCTTTTATACTGAACACCTTGATCTGAATGAAACAGCAGGCGGCCATCACGCGGTCGAGTTTCCAGTCCGTTACGCAAAGCCCTACACACCAACTCAGCATCAGCGGTTAATGAGAGGGCTGAACCGATAATCCGCCGTGAATATAAATCAACAACGAGCGCGAGCTAACACCATTTGTCCTGCAGGCGAATAAAACTGATGTCGCCGCACCAGACGCAGTTTGGTGCGGCGGGGTGAAATTGCCGGTTCAGTAAATTTGGCAATGGCGGACTTTTGTCTTCGTTTACCCGGTTGTGATGTTTAACCGGCTGTCGACTTGTCAGCCCTCATTCCCGCATCAGTCGTCATGCCAGCCACCGGCCTGCATCAACGCCACTCTGGCGCAACATCTGACTGATTGCCCGGCTACCCGGCTGCGCCACGACTGAGAGCATGGAAAGCCCTCACCCGGCTTCGTAATTCAATTCTTTGCACATTAACAGGACGCTTCACCTGCGCGTAATAAACGCTACGGTTAATACCGAATAAATGACAAATAACCCACACTGGCCACTTTGCTTTCAGCTGTGTGATTAGCGCGACAGCTTCCCGGGGATTTCGCTCATCAGCACGGCAGCCTGCTTTAGTATTTCTTTTTCCATCTCAACGCGCTTTATCTGCGCTTTAAGCTGCTGAATTTCGCGTTGTTCAGGGGTAATAGCATTACCAGCTGGCTCAATACCCTGAAGTTCCTGCTTATACAACCGTATCCATTTACGCAAATGGTCAGGGTTGAGCTCGAGTGCCTGCGCGACTTCTCTGACATCACGCTGGTATTTAACCACCACCTGCTCGAAAGCTTCAAGCTTGAACTCCGGGGAAAAGGTACGTTTAGTCCGACGAGTTTTGATCATGCATCACCTCATTTTCACTGTTTTAACATTAACAGGATTTCGAGGTGTCCTGAATTACCGATCCACTACAAAGTACGACAGGTACTGTGGAGGTACTCCCGTAAAGACGGCCATCAAGCTCCCGCTCCGACATACCTGCGGGCAGAGGCCATGAAAAGCCAGCTTTGCGAAAGCGCACGAACATACCACAAGCTGTTGATTTTGGTACGCCCAGGCGACGCCCGACCACAACCTGGGGTAAATGTTCTTCAAAGTGAAGACGTAAAGCTTCAGTGATCCAAGTCCGGTGTTTCATACGATAGTGTCCATTAAAAATGATGGACATTATTTTTGTAAAACCGGAGGAAACAGACCAGACGGTTTAAATGAGCCGGTTACATGTAATCCATACTCATCCAAGGTTTAATTCTGACACAATAAGAAAATATGGAAAGTCTCGCTCTAGAGATGGGGAGAGGGATATTGAAGTGTATGATATTCCAAGAACTGCCGGAGATATCCTCGTAAATGGATTTTCCAGTGCAAACTGATAACAAATTCGAAGTCATTATCTGCAACAAGATTGATTGATGTAGGGGATATGTTAGAGCATTATAATGCTCAAGGATTTGGCGTGATGACATCTGCGCCAATTGATGCGACACTATATGATAAACTGGATGCTATTTGCAGTAAGTGTAAAATAGAACAAATAAATTTTTCAGTATTAGAGTCAGAACGCGCACTATATTATGACGATATATTAAGATGCCGTTACTTTGGTAAATAACATAAAATTAATCAATATGGTAATATATCAGTTGTAATTGATCGAAACAAAGCACATAAATGCCATCTTAGAAAGATGGTGTTTTTTAAGCATATAAAATATATTTTCTATAAGATATAGGGCAAACTAAATTTCTTGACTTCTATGATGGACTAACTAGATATACATGCCGCCAGTTTTTATAAAACGACGGCATATATAATCATTTATATATCTTTTGATTTTATTCGTAACCACTCATGTTGATCTAAACCTATTCTTGACAGATTAGCAACAATATCAGTTGTTATTTTTTGCGCGTACGTTGTTTTTATTTCCCCGATCCATTTCAATACTTTTGGAGTAGATATTTTTTCAACGAGTAAAGGAACGAATGAGATATAGTCAGTATTAACTAGATTGTTCTTTTTCCCTATGATGACACCGTTTCCATTTTCGACTCCAAATGAAAATGAAATAATATTAGAAGCTTTTGCCGGCATTTTAATTTTATAAAAACCGCCATATTCATCTTCGATTAACAAATTGTAATTATTATCGTCCAGTGTTCCCCTGAGGAATAAAAAATCGGCTTTTTCATGCAATCTGACGCTATCACATAATGGTTGTATGCATAGATAGACAAAATTATATGCATCTAAAAGTAAAGTTCCTTGTTTTAAGGACACATTATCTATATGAGAATGATATCTTAAACTCCTGCGCGTGATTTCCAGAGAGCATAATTGCATTAACTTTTTATCTTCTTCACCATCTTGGCTTAAGTATTCCTTTTTACCTAAAGATGCGTGTTCAATAGCGTGTTGAATTTCTTCTAAAGAATCAGCAGAGAGTATATTCCTTAGATGTTCTACTGATAAGTCTTTTTGTTTTTTTCCAGTTAATAGAAAATTCTTACAACCATTTTCTGCATAGTGAAAAATAGGCCAATGGGATAAGGAGTTTTTGCTTAGAGATTTCTTTAAGTTTTCACTTATTTGCAATATTGATCTTATTTCTTCAGAAATTAAATCTACTGCATAATCATGAGCATTTTCATAAGCATATGCCCTTGACTCCTTGGATTTTATTAAATTTAAGATGTGGGAAACATATGCAGTGTCTAATTTATTATTATATTTTGTTAATATCCCATGGGTTTTTTCTCTTATTTCAGAAATGCAAGAGAGTGCGGCGTTGGATAGCAACCCAGCTGTAAGGTTAGTGAATTTTTTTATTAACACATTTGGAAGATCTTTTTCATAAACGTCTTTACTAATAACAACTATACACCATTGTTCGAGTGCATAGTTATCTTCAATAAAAATACTATCATCATTTTTTATTACGCTACGGTATGTTTTCTTTAACTCATTGTTCAACTTAGTTATAACAGCAGTAACATGTTCACCAGTATAAATAGAAAGAAGACGTAAACGTCCTCCAGAATTTATATCTGAAACGATTATCGATTTTATTATTTCAATAGCAAATTGCCCACTATCGCTTTGCATATCCCAGTCAAGTATTGTTATATCTGCCTTGTGGGATGATGCTGTAATTATATCTCTTTCTTCAACATTAAAACTCTTAGCTAATAATCCGCAACAAGCAATACCATCTTTGGCGAAAGCTTCTGCTAGAGCTTGGTAATCAAAAGGATGGTTTTTTACCTTTGCTTTTGATTTAGTTGATTCTATCCTTGGGGATGCTGATGCTGTTATTATTGGTGTAGGATCATCGTCGGGATCAACTAAAGCATTAATATCTTCGTCTGTAGGGAAAGTATCACTACCAGCTCCAAAAGACATATTGTCATCTACAGCAACTACAGAATGTAAAAAACGGCGAACGCAGTCTTCAGAAAGTTTATGAAAATCAGTAGAGCTTGTCATTTATTTATATCCGCTATTCACTTGTTTCTTCTGATGGCTCAATAATAAAGAAAGCACCCTGTTCAGGAGTGTAATCATCCAATCTTATAGTAAATCCATCTCGAGATAAACACTCTTTGGAAATGAATAATCCCATTCCACGCCCTCCTGTTTTTCGTGTAAATCCCATATCAAATATTATATCTCGATCTCTAGTTGAAACACCGGGACCAGTATCACCAATAACAAATCCTGTTTCAGTAGCATCAAGTATAAGTCTTTTTTCTCCAGTTGTTTTCCCAAGCCAGTATATTGCGTTATCAATTAGATTTATAAAGACAGGGTAAATGGTTGATGTGTAAGTTACAATTTCTTGATTAACAAACTTTGAGGTAGTGAATAATTCAATTCCTTCTTTCTCAAGACGATCATCGAATACATCTCTGATAAATTCTAAAATGGCAGTTCCAGTTATATTGGTTTTAGAGCGACTTAAACGTCTTGTCAATGGTGTAAAGGTTTTTAAATAACCATCTAAGTGATCAAAACTAGTTCTGATTTTTTGGTATATAATATCAAGCTTAGGATTTCTGTCAGCCCATGCTTTTAATTCCCTTAGCGCACTTCTAATTGCCCTAATATTACCATTAAATTCATGATGTACTACAGAAAGAGCCATGCCAAGTAGTATTAACTCTGCGTTATTTGCTTGTTGGTCTCGTAAATGTTCAAGTTCAGTTTCGATTGCTTCAGTTACTTGAGCCGATGATAAATTTTCAGAAGTGGTACTATCACTAATTATTGCAATCTGGTCGGTTAGTTTTCTTATTTCATTAATCACTTCGTTTGAAGTATTCTCAATTTTACTTTCTAGATTTCTTTTTACATCCAATATATACGCAGTATCTTTGCCATTGAGATTAGTTGATTGGAATTCATAAGAAATGTTTTTTAGTTCACTCTTATGTTTTTTCTTATTATCAGAAATTAACCTATTTGCTTTAGATTGCACATCTTTCAAAGCATTTTTAGCGTCATTATATAACTTTGTTAGTTCTTTTTCATAGTAACTTTGTTGTAGATTCAAAGAATCTTCAAGTCTCTTCCGTAAGTTGAGAAAATCATTATTTTTATTATCCAGTTCTATAAGCTTTCTATCAACGTTATCTTTTAGCTCATTTAGTGATAACAGTATTTTTTGTCTTTCTATTTGATATCTATCCCATAAATTAGATAACTCTTTTGTTAATCCAACTCCAGAGGGTTTCTTTATATCCACAGAATTACGTAGATTTTTAATGATAGCATCATTTTGTTCTTTAATTTTATTGTATACATAATCTATATTGGTGTCTGTTATTTCTGTACTGGAGAAATATTCCTCGTTTTTATTGATTAGCTTATTTATTTCAATATTCCAGTAATCATTATCTAACTTATCAAAAAAATCATACAGATCTTTCTTTAATCTATCTTTTTTAGCTTTAGTTTGTTTAGATCTTTTAGATAACAAATCATGTTCTTCATTTCTACGTTGCTTTGTCTCAACAAATAATTCAGACATATCGCCATCGTCCTTAAAGAAATCTCTTGCGATTTCGATGAAGAAATTTTCAAGCATTTCTTTAAACTGTTTATATGGCTTATTTTCAATGAATCCTTCTCGCCCAGCTTTTTCAACTAATGAAGCATTGTTTTCTTTTGTTAATTCTATTGCTCCAAACAAACGTCGATATGAGAAAAAATATTCAGAAGCGGATAACGTTCTTCTCTTTTCTATTTTTAGAAAATCCGTATCTGAATCTCCATAGGGCAAAATTCTTAATCCATCTCGATAGATATATAAACCACCATATCTATCTGTTTTCTCCTTCAGAGGGGCCCACAACTCCATGGGTAAGCGTGAATCACGAAGCCGACCATGAATATACGCTAATTTTATTTTAAATGGACCGCATTGGGTTAATTGATTATTATTTTTCCAAGTCACGACATGATGAATTGGCTCTTCACCATAAACAGAAACAGTTCCACTGAATTGACCAAATTCATTGAACCATCCTTCAATGTGGTGATCTGCAAGATTGAATTCTTGCGGTGTAAAAAAAATTGATTCGCTAATTCTGTCAATGCACTCACCATCTTCCAGATAGTCTCTAAAACGAGCTATAATAGGAGGGTTTGAATCACTGTACATTGTGTTTGTAAAACCTAATAAAGCTTTTTCTAAGCGAGAAGACTGCTCTGATGTTTTATTGCTATCGCTCGTGGAAATGTCATCTATTAATATTTCTTCGGTAGGCATTATTATGAAGTGAGTTCCATGCCCATCTCCAGATAGTCTTAGCCCACCTAATTTTTTTTCCCATAGAATAGGATCAAATTCAAAAGATGATAATTGTGTATTTATTTGTGATACTTTTGATTTTGATATTTTGTGTGATAAAGAGTCTAAATTATTTCTTGCTTGCTCAATCATCTCATCAAGAGTTTTTTTAGTGAAGCATTCGTCGTTGATAATAGTTCTAATTGGTATTTCTATATCATCAAGATCAAGTGATGGTATAGCAAATAAACTCCAATTAACAAATGCAGCAACTAATGGCTTAAGCTCATTGTCTCTTTTGGCCCTAGTAAGAACCAGCACCTGTGGTCCAATTGCTGCGATAGATAAACGGCCTATTCCTTTCTCTCCCATGATAGGGCGAAAGGCTTTATTACTATCCACTGCTGGTTTATTAATTGCATCATCGTCGATTAATTTGCTGGAGGTTCCAATAGTCAACCACCTCTCTTCAAATTCATCGGTTGTCATACCTAATCCATCATCTCTCAAGATAAGAAGATTTTCTTTCCTAAAAAAATCAACTTCGACATTATCAGCATAGGCATCATGAGCATTTTTAAATAACTCACTCAAGGCAGTAGGTATACCTGCAATTTGTTGTCTGCCAAGCATGTCCAAAGCTCGAGCCTTTGTTCTTATTTTAGCCATATATCTATGAATCCTTATTAGTACAATTTTCTATGAGATGTAGCCCAAATAGTCTAGCGAGTTCGCAAGGTACAGCATTGCCGATTTGCTTTGCCATTGAATTCAGCGAACCTTTAAAAACATAGCTTAAAGGAAATGTTTGTAATCTTGATGCTTCTCTTATGCTAATTGCTCTATGTTGAGTGGGGTCAGGATGCCCAAAACGACCATTGGAGTAACTATTACATTTCGTCGTAAGTGTAGGCGCAGGCTTATCCCAACTCATTCTTCCATAAGTATCTGTGTGGCCATCATAATTTTTATGGCATTTATTAACTAACTCTTCTGGCCAATTTCTTCTATCCCCTCCTTCTGGAGTGTGCATAATTCTTTTTAGGTTAAGAGGGCTCAGTGTTCCAGCCCTATGTAAAGGATCTTTGGGGTCGGTTTCTCCTGAACATAACTTTGTGAAGTCCTGGATATAATCTCGTACAGTTTTGAATGGGATTTTATTTTTACCATGGGTTATCTCTGGTAGGGTAACTTTACCTACTCGACTAGCTAAGAGCACGAGTCTTTTTCTTCTTTGGGGAATCCCATAGTTCTCAGCATTGGCTATAAAAGATATATAGTTATACTCTAACTCTTTAAGTAGCTTAATAAACTCCTGAAATGGGCCTTCTTTTTCTTCATCAATTTTTTGCATTCCAGGAACATTTTCAAGCATAATATATTCAGGAAGAAGTTCTCTAATAAAACGATGAGTTTCATTTAGTAGATTTCTCCTTGAGTCGTCACTAGTTTTATTTTTATTCTGTTGCGAAAATGGTTGACATGGTGCACATGCACTCAGTAACAAAGGCCGTTTAGCTTTAATATCAATGATGTCGGAGATATCTTGAGGTTCGATTTTCCTAATATCATCTTGGATGAATTTTGCATCAGGGAAATTAGCTTTAAATGTTTCTGATGCTTGTTGGTCAATATCTAATCCAAGCTCGATATCAAAGCCAGCCTGACGTAGCCCTTCACTGGCTCCACCACAGCCACAAAAAAAATCTATAACTATCAATTTGATACCTTCTTTGAACTAAATAAAACAACTCGAATAAGTTGATATTTTAAATAAAAATAATTGGTATGGATATGAACTTTGGTCACGCTACCGCCCTGAGGTCATGGCCATCCCCAGACCTTTTAAAGGGATTATGAACAACACCCAGCCGACGTTCAACGGTGTTACCCATACATATCACAAAGTTAGTTAATTGGTTGGTCGTAAATTGACCTAAAATGATTGAGGGCAATGCAAAAATCATTGGGAAATCAGGCGACACAGATGTTCGGAAGAGACTGAATGTTAAAAATATAGAATGTATATTCTCAAAAAAGAGATATTTCATTACATTTTATATGTGTATAGGAAAGTGAGATTGGCGAATCACCTCCCAATCATCCCGCCAGCGCTCCATTCAGCGCCACGCCAACCCTCACTCCAGCCCACGTCATCGCCCCCAGCCAGAATGTCGGCAACACCAGAAACATCAACCTCATCACCAGATTGATAATCACGTCATCCTGCGTATTCTGGATCCCGGCTAAATTCCTGCTACTGTGGGTATCGCTGTTGTAGAGCACATCCAGCAGCCAGCTATCAAGCCACCGTGCCAGTTCCCACCAAAAGGTGAGGAAAAATAGTGCAAACTGCACAAACGTCAGCGTCATCACTACTTTCACATCCCACGCCGAACAGAGCGTTATCAGCGGAATACAGATCACCAGCGCTATTTGCAGCTGCGCCTGTACCATCGGTAGTGCCTAACGCACGCTGTCGAATGCCGTACATGCCGCTATGCTGCCGAGGATATTTCTAGCGCCGGATGCCAACCGGGTGGCGGCATTGGCGACGGTGCCATCAACGTTACCGCCATAGCTTGGATAAACGCGCCCATTCTGCGATACCTGCATATTTCGTTCACTGACCCGCGAGCGCAGCACGGCCTCTTCATACACTACCTGCGACTGGTCGATTTTTTTAAACGCCGTCCAGATATCTAGGGCAGGAAGTTGCAGTAGACGGGCTTTCAGCCCAACGGTGTCGTCGGCCCACCGCTGTTTACAAGTGGGATAGCCGCCCGCGCCCGTATCGGCCAGCCCGGCATCGCGCGATGCACTGTACGGCCAAGCACTGTGTGGTGAAAGCGCATGGTCGGAAAAGGCCTGTTCAGCTAACCAAGCACATCCCACCATCACAAGAATCGCCAGAAAACCAAACTCAGTCAGAATAACTCTTCCTGATTCAGGCTTTGCTCCTGCATTATGGCTACCACTATTGTTTGCCTGCACGTATCATCTGATAACGGTTAATTAACTGATTTAGCGCCATTTCAGCCTGTTTTTGCTGCTGTTCACTGCCATTCTGGTTACGGACTTCACCGTAGCGACGTAACTGCTCTTCCGCCGGGATATGCCGGTTAAAAGCCTGCATGATGCCAAACACCTCCGTTTTCAGTTCACTGACCGTCATGTATTTTCCCCGCTGTTCATCCTGACGGTTCAGGCGCTCAGCCAACTGCTGTAAGCGGATCATGCCTTCGTTCCAGCCCGTCATCGCCTCTTCCGGGAGCGCACGACTCCTTACACTCTTCTGCCAGTTATCCACCATTTCCTGAACACGGGGATTGCCGGGGACAAGAACCCTCAGTTGCTGCAGCAGCTGCGCACTGCACCGCAGGTTGTATGCTGGAGGTAATTCTGCCAGTCGCGTTATCTGCTGACCGGAAAGGGTTATCCAGTGCACTCAGGGCAGATACCGGATTCAGGTTAATTTTTTCAAACAGGGAAGCATATACGCTGTCGCCGGTATGCGTTTCAGATACCACACTCTCTGCGACGTTCTTTTCTTTCTGTACAGACATCAGCATTTTCTGTAAGCGTACAGCGAGGGCCGTATTGACGGGGATGTGTTATTCAGCTGGCAGTGCTATGCGCCACGGAAGCAGTTCGCTGACCCGGTTGACCGGCCAGTCTGCTATGACGCCAAGCACATGGCGAAGGTAGCTTTCTGGATCCACGTCATTCAGTTTGCACGTCCCGATCAGGCTGTACAGTAGCGCTCCCCGCTCACCACCATGGTCAGAGCCGAAGAACAGGAAGTTTTTACGACCCAGACTGACCGCCCGCAGGGCATTTTCAGCGATGTTGTTGTCGATTTCCACCCAGCCATCGTTCGCATAGTACGTCAGTGCCGGCCACTGGTTAAGTGCGTACGCGAACGCCTTCGCCACCATCAGGCTGGACAGGGGACTTTCACCCCCAAGCTGCTGAACATGCCCGGCACACAAAGAAGATCTCGGCTCAGTGGCCGGGATTAGTTATACAATTATCTGATTGATTTTTAATATATCTTTTCTTAAATCATCGTTAATATCTGACGGTTCTAGCTGGTTTATAAGTTGCCTTATTTGGGTAAAGGTACTTTTCTGATCTTTTAGATCTTCTCCTTTTATCGTTGATAAAGCTGCAATTAGTTCACCATCGTAATATTCACCCGCTAACGGCTCTTTAGTTAGAACTTCCAACACTCTTGGCATCAACTGATCAATACATAAATTTTGTCGGATAGCGCGGCAAAGATCTTCCACTGTTAACTTTTCAAGAGGCACATCTATGATACGTTCGAACCAGAGTTCAAGCGGTGATTGTTGCTCAGGCTCTTTTGTCATATTGATGTTTCCAATCAATTTACGTAAGGTAATCATATTCCATATCCTTTCAAGGCTGATTCTATTTTATTAATAGCATCTGTTGCTCTGCCATACGCAGCCTGAGCTTCAGGATTGTTGACGTTTTTCAACGTATCCGCATGATTTCTTAATCCTCTGAGCGTATTTTGCATTTCCTGCATATGATCCCAATATCCTCCATTCTCTTTAGGAACTGGCTTACCATCCATATCCTTGAGAGTTCCAATAATATCATGATCTTTCAGAGCATTTTTTATAGTGTTATCGATCTTCTTAATCGCACTTTCTTGCTTCTGATTAAGCTTATCTACAGTTTTTTCATTTTGCTGCTTAGGATCATTTTCCGATGGTGGTGGTGTACCGGTTCCTGAGCCGGAACCGCCCAGTTCTACTTTTTCCGCATCGGTCAGATCTTTACCGATATTCGGATTCGAGGCAGCCCCGGAACCGTACTTATCATGCAACGAACTGAGATACTTAGTAGTGATCTCATCATTACCCATCATTTGCAGGGTAATCAGATGCTCCAGTTCATCGGAGGTCATCCTGTCGGCCATATCCTTGACTGCCGCCCCGGCAAGCCCGGCCATGCCCGCTTTCGCCCCGATTTCTAGCAACTGCTCTGCAACTTTAGTCCTGCAAGGTGCTGCGACCGCACAGCCTCTGGCAACCAGACTCAGCGCATTATTCTCAACAACGTTCTTCCCGGCACCAGCTCCAGCAGCCGCGCCAGCCACATCGCCACTGGCAATGCCGCCGGCCATACCCGCTGACAGCGTTGCCAGCGTGCTTACAGTTTGCTTCTGATCTTCTGTCAGTTTCGACGGATCTACGCCCGGGTAGAGGCTTTTCGCAATGGCTGACGCGATCACTTCACCAGTACCCGCACCAATTGCGCCTGCTGCCGCACTGTTGCCCTGAAGGGCTGCTGTCACACCACCGAGAATGGCATGGGCAATGGCTTTTGCCGCTGTATTGTCATCAATACCCGCGTGATGACCGATGATGTTCGCCAGCTCCGGCGCTGAAGCACCTGCCAGCGCGCCTGCCATATTGCCGCCCACCAGGCCCTGAAGTGCAGCCGTTGCAGCCTGGATACCGCGCTGCATATCGCTGCCGGTATCACCGGTGATAAGCCCGCTGTTGCGGATGTCCGGTATATCCAGCGTCAGGTCTGCAGCACTGTACAGCGTGCCGTTCTGCTGATTATCAAGCCTCTGTGTGTTAACGGTGAGTGAGGCCTCCCCCTGCAACAGACCGCTGTTGGTCAGGGTCTGTGACTGTGTATTCAGGGCGGAAGCAACAAGTACGCCGCTGCTGGTCAGTTCCGGCGCACTGAGGCTGAGCGACGGGGCACTGCTTTTCCCGCTGTGGGTGAGCTTTTCACTGGCGTTCAGGGTAAGGATGTCTCTGGCAGCCTGTGTTCCGTCAAGCTGTGCGTTCTGCACATCCACGCTGACACTGTTGCCTTGCGTCTGCGCAGTGGTCGTGGTCTTCAGACTGTTGCCTTTTACAGACACCGTGCCACCCGCACTGGTTTCACCCGCCAGTGTGGAAGACGCGCTGTTCAGCATGAGGTTACCGTCACTGTTTGTGACCGATTTTTCTGTGGTGGTCAGTGTGTCTGCAGAAACCACAAGTTCCTTTGCCCCGGAGAGGGTACCGCTGTTGTTTATCTGCGTGGCACTGAGCGTCAGCACGTCATCGCTGACGAGTCTGCCGCGGTTTTCGAGTGTACCGCTGACGGTAACGCGGGCACTGTCTTTTGCACCGGCATCACCGGACAGTGTGGCATTGCGGACGCTGATATCGAGTGTGCTGCCACTTTTAATACTGCCGGTGCTGGTCAGGTCAGTGGCGGTGACTTTCAGGCCGTTCCCCTGGACGGCACCGGTATTACTGAATGTCCCGGTTTTCACCGTGGCATCGCGCCCGGCAACCAGTGTCCCGCCGTTGTTCAGGCTGCCGGAACTGACGGTGAGTGTTTTCCCGGCAACGCTGCGGCCTTTCAGTGTGGTATCATCGGTGGTGGTCAAGGTGACATTTTCAGCTGCATTCACGGTCCCGGAAGTCTGGTTCAGGTGCTGTGCACTGAGCATGGCGTTCTGCCCGGCAGTCAGTTCACCACCGTTCTGTACAATCTGCCCGGATGAAGACAGCACCAGATTTTTATCCGTCACCAGACGGGACTGATTCAGTGTCAGTCCCGTTGTCCCGGTAACGCTGAGATTTCCTCCGGCTTTGTTATCCCCTGAAAGTGAAACATTCGTTCCGGTTACGGTGGTATTGCCGCCGGCAAGGCTGTTCTTCAGGACCAGTTTCCCGGCACTGTTCAGTATGATATCGCCCTCGCGGGCATAAAGGTTACCAAGATTAACCCCGACACCACTTTCAGTGGAGGTCAGATGAATACGCCTGGCGTACATTCCACCGAGAGCGCCGGTATCAACGGCAACTTTCGGCACATCACCTTCGCCCTTCAGGGCACTGACGCGACCATCTGCAGTTATCCGGTTAGCGCCTGCAGTGACAGTTAAATCCTTCGCATGAAGCGCGGCATTCACTTCCGTTGCACGGGCAATAATGGATACGGCATCGCTCCGGGTGCCGTCCAGGCCCGCGCCATTGATGGTGATACTGCCTTCAGTCACCTCCAGCGCCTGCAGGCTGCCGTCGGCATTCATCACAGGTTTGCCTGTGGTGAGCGTCGCGTGCGGCGTGTTGATAAAACCACAGCCGTCACAGGTGATACCATACGGGTTGGCAACCATCACATTCGCCGCTTTGCCGGCCACTTCCGTATAGCCCTGCAACAGTGAACGGTTACCGCCGGTCACTTCGTTGATGATACCCTTCGCTTCCCCGCCCGCTTTCAGGTTCGGGTTATTCTGTATCAGTCCACCAAGCTGCGTCGGATTAAGCTTACCGGTGGCATTATTGAGAATCAGCCCTTCCTTCCCGACGTTGTAATCCGTAAACCGGTTATGCGAAATCCCGGCCCCGTTCGGCGTGGCAATGTTCACGACCGGCACACCATTTGCCGCTTTATCCATTCCGGCCCCGTTTTGTGGGGTGATGACGGCCCCCACAGCCGGTAACAACGGCTGCCCGGCGATAATCGTACTGATAAGGTAACTCAGCAGGCGGTAAGTGAAGCGAACGGGAGGCTGATGCATGGTAATAATCCCTTAAAACGCGACGGCAACGCGCCAGTAAACCGTGAGATGGTCAGGGGCAAGCCAGTCCGGGTAAACAAGAGGCAGTCCGGCAGTGAACGAACCGGAAACATGGCCACTGGTGGTGCTGAGCCCGGCAGCAGCACCCCACAGCGTGCCGGACGAGTACGGGTCATCTCTGTCAGAGTGCAGCCAGCCACCGTCCAGTGCAGTCACTGCACGGACAGTTCCCACATATGGCAGGGAGAACAGAGACCAGGACAGCTCATTTCGCAGATAACCACCGTTATTACCGGAGATATACTGCTCCTTAAAGCCACGCACTGAACTCTCGCCCCCGAGGCTCAGTTGTTCCACACCATGAAGACGGTCCGGTGACCACTGGGCATAAGCGCTGGTCAGCCACCACACCCTGTCCGTGACGGGGCGCTGAAAACTGGCACTCACCGACCATTTCCGGAACTGATTTACGGGCAGGTCTCCCCTTTTCCCGTGGTCGCTTTCTGCGCCGAACCAGGGCATCCCCCGTGTGAATACCGGATTCAGTGTTCCGACACCACCCAGAAACTTGTGTGTGTGATTCAGCCCGACAGAAAATGAAGTGAGTTTACGGCTGCTGCCCTGAAGCAGAACATCATCCAGATAATTGTGAATAATGCGGTGCTGCAGACCTCCGGTCAGTGCTGTCTTCATGTCCCCGTTACGGAACAGGACATGCGACAGTCCCAGCCGGTGAGTCTGCAGGTCTCCCGTGGAACGCCACCGCCAGCCCCGGTTATCAATGGTGCTGAGGTAGTCACTCCATGAATACGTGTAATCCACCAGGGTATAGCCATACGGCAGACTGACACCGGCGGCAAAATTCCTCGCATCATGTGACACCGAAAAGTCACTGCTCCGTCCCCCGCTGACAAACCAGTTGTCAGCCAGCCCCAGAGGATTATTAAAGGAAAGGACACCATTTAACTGCCCCGTACCGGTATTCTTCTGCCCGCTGTTGTCGATGCCCACGCTCCCTGTGACAGGCCATTCCGGCAATGCCGTCAGTGTCACCACCGACCATCCCTCACGGTCACCGGGCGATATTTCAATCTGTACCGGCTCCGTACGCAGACGATTAATCTGCTCCATCCCCTGCTCAATATCCCGCAGGTTCAGAACCTTTCCCTCCATTCCCGGAAAAACCATCTTCAGGGTGCGGCCAGGAAGGTCAGCGCCTTCCGCCCGGATTTGCTGCAGCCTGCCTTCCATGACCGTTATGTGCAGTACGCCCCCTGAAAGGTCCTGCTCTGTCAGAAAGGCCCGGCTGGTGATATATCCCCGGCGTATATAGCCGTCCGTCACGGCATCCGTGACCGCGGTCAGCCCCGTGATATTCAGACACTGATTCACCCACGGTGCCACCAGTCTGTCGGTTTCTGCAGACGTCAGTCGGGTGGCCCCACTGACAACAATGCGTGACACCGTAAAGCAGGGACCTTCAGTACCGGCAGACGTTTCCGGAGACGGCGTGATGGTCAGCGGCGCACTGCGCTCCAGCGCATCACGCTGACGCTGGTTTTCATCCAACAACTGCTGCTGTTGCTGCTGAATTGCACTGCGGTCACCCGGAGACAGCATGGCTGCCGGAGACGAAAATGAAAGAATGCAAAGGCAGGGGAGGAGGGAAAAATAGCGTACCACCTGAGATAAGGTACGGATCCTGAATGCGTACTGACCGGAAACCATACCAGGCAACAAATTTCTGTTCGCCAGTAAGTTATCCTGCCGGTGCTGCATATTCTCCTCGTGGGGTATCCAGTGTAAATTAACGTAAGCGGAATGTCAGTGCTGAAATTTACACCAGATAAAAAACATACAGAAACAATCCTGTTATGTAAAATCCGGGGAAAATATCAGAAATGTGATCGGAGTTGTATTTTTCGGAGGGGAAATGGAAAACAAACATCCGTATGGTAAAAAGGATGCTTCCTGCGGAGTAACAATCCGGGACACAACGCAAGTTCCAGTTCAGGTGTTGTGAATTTGAGTAAAAATAATCGTAACTCTCCGGAGAACCGGAGCTTTCCCGAAGCGGCGTATTCTTATAAATGGAAATCCCTGCAGGTAATCACTCTGCCCGATAGCAGCATAATTTGCCTGTTAATCCTCATCCCCGGAGGCAAGCTCTGAAAACCACTCAGGGTGTTCACTGTATGCCACATTCAGCGCATCCCAGGAGACGTCCGCATAAAAACTGTCCCGCAATTTGCGGGTAACCACCTCTGCCAGTCGGTTCCGGTTATCCGCCTGTCCGGCATAACCTCTCTCTGCCAGCCACTCATTCAGTTCATGTCCCAGAGACAGATTGATAAAATCGTAATCGGACCTTGCCATTCCCGTTTCCTTTGCACATTTTTTTCAGACACGGGAATAAAGTATAAAAAGCGGCACTCTGCCCCTGTCAAGGTGAAATCTGCCCTTCATCGCAATGTCAGAGATGGTATGCCGGTATTTTGCGGGTTGTTCCCGTCAGGTTATCGCTCGCTTCCACGGACGTTGTCACCACCGGCATTCCGCTCTTTCTCAGTCTCAGGATATCAGCCGCAATGCGCTGACTACCAGACCAGAACAGCCCGTCCAGTGCAGTCACCAGTAAACCGGCTTCCAGCGCATACTTCAGCCGTTCACGGGGCACTTTCACTTCCCGGGCAATCTGCTGATATGGCGATGATGTATTTTCATTCCCAACCATCCGGCGAATACGATGAGACAGATGATACCGGAATGTATCCGGTACACCAGAAAGACTGGCCTTCAGGCTGTACACGCAGCCAAACCGTTTATCGTTGAACACCACATTTTTCTGGCTGAGGCCCCATTCTTCCCGAAGCGCGGCAATCAGTTGTGGTGTACGAGTAAGCAACAAGCGAAAAGGCAGTTCAAAACTGGTGACGTAATCCACATTCAGCAGGGCAATACGCAGCCGTTCTTCTGGTCCGGCCTCTGTCAGCCGACACTCCTCCAGAACATCCTGCCACTGCCGGCGAAGGCGTGGAGATTCATTCCGTTCGGTAAAAGAGTATTTATCCGCCAGATAGTCAATTCGTGTACGCATACTGAAGAGCATTCCGTATAAAGATTCAGCTGGCAAAACTTTATCAGTCCATAAAAATCAACGGAAGCGCAGATGGTTCACACGTCCATTACCAACTGATTGTTGTCACAACCGGTAACACAAAGGACTGAACGACTGTTTTTAACAGCGGTGTTGCGTCATCCACCACCGTGAAACAACGCTGTGCAGGGAATCGTCCGCATCCCCATAACGGTCAAACATCGTGGCGTTGACAGAATGACCGACGAAAAGCCAGAAAGCGCTGATTCACTGAGCTGTAATCAATGTACAGCGCTGTACCGGACGATGGGTAATGGCGGTCACAACCGGTAACCCCAGAGACAATGCGACTGTTTTTAACGCAACATACTGACCGGATGTATCACCCCGGGCAACCCGAAAACACCTTTCCACCCGGCATTGTCCGCCAGCACTTATCACCTGCCAGCTATGTTGCAGTAAATCCACCACTTGCGAACATTGTTCATCAACTGTGACACTGGCTCGCGGGTGACAAATACTCGTCTGGCTGAGCAGCAACAGGCATCGAATTGTTGCTCCTCCATGTTGTTCCCGCAACCAGCGTAATACCACCGACGATGATGGACTGGCAGTGTGATTGCTCTCAGTAATACGTTCATGCAGTTGTCGATAAAAGGAAGTGCAGAATGCATGAATCTGTTGCCCGTAGATGTTTCCTTCTGTCGAATGGAGTATGAAGTGGACTGCCAGCAGACGCGGCCAGTGGTCAACAGCATGTTGAATAAAACGCCGGATGTCTCCCGGCTCTGAAATTAAGGCTTCGGTTATTTGCACGAAATGTTCCTTTTCAAACCCTGTTGAATTTTGTCAAACCGGTGCAGACACGCAGGAAAGCACGCCAGCACCGGTGTAATGCCAGTTATAATCAATAAGAATAGAATGACGAATCAGTCAGGAATAGCTATAACCTGCAGGCTGACTGGAGAATGTCTGCAAGAAGATGAACGTAAATGTCGCCAGCACCAGGGGCAGGGCCGGGTTCCACAATACCAGCGCTGGCATTTTGCACATTGCCAACGTACTGGCATCACAACACGTTTCATGCTGCTGCTCCTCGTGATTCCTCAATTCGTTGTTGCATCCACTGCTCCACTTCACTTTTGTACCAGCGGCTGCTGCGCCCCAGTTTGATGGGTTTAGGAAAATGCCCTTCACTGATCAGCCTGTAAAACCATTTATCGGTCATGCCGGTGAAACTGGTGATGTAGTTCATGTCGATCAGGGGATCGTCGGCACGCAGCCATACGCTGTCGTGGCTTGTTGTGGTCAACATGGTCAGAATGTCCTCAGTGAGATTTATGAAGAATGGGGTAATACGGGGAATGGGATGGCGTGCTGCTTTCAGCACTGCCAACCGGGATTGCCGGCAAGGCAACGGGCTTCCGGATCGCACACTCCACGGCGATCGCGGGCGAAATCACTGAACGCCCAGATAAGGTCCTTAAACAGGGCTTCGCAGTCCGGTGACCGGCGATCCAGTACCACATCCCGGGTGATCTGCTTCTGGTACGGCTTTGCTTCACCTGGTGACGCGAAACCCAGCACATTACTCCAGGCATCCAGTATCAACCGATCCAGTTCGGGGCCGTCGAAATACTCCTGTCTGACGCACAGCACCACGTGGTATTCCGGCTTTTCCGGATGACGGGTCAGGAGCCAGCAAAGGTCGCGTCCGGGTTTCGCATTCATCAGCGCACTGACGGTTTCGATAAAATCCATACCAAACCAGGTCTGTCTGCTGTTGAAGGCGTTGTCATGTTCCCACGGCAGACGAAGCAGGATCCGCCGTATCCGTGAGCCGGACTGCTCACGCAGCGCACGCTCAAGGACGCCGATGACTTTGTTCTGATAAGATGGCCAGAAGGGTGCCAGGCTATAGTCGAAATAAGGAATAGCATTCATAAGATATGTTCCGTTATGCGCAGCCCACAATGCGTCCTGCCCGTGAATGAGCTGACGTGTTATGGCTTGCGGATGAGATTGATGGAATAAGTGAAGAACCGGAGCAGAACGGGAAGACAAGGAACAAAACACCGGATGCAGGTTCAGGATGAATGATCTCCGTTGACTTCAGTTCACATCATTAATCAAGGCGGTAAGTTTTTACCGACGGAGTGTTTCCAGGAGCGAAGGCTCAGGCCTTAAGCTTCAGAAGTGAGGCTTACGAGGACGCCCTGCAGCAGGACGTTCAGGAACTTCATTGCAGCCGTAAGCACACAGCCCGTCTTTTTGCTCTTCTTTCGCCAGATAATGCAGGGCACCGCGAATATTATCGATGCTTTCAGGATCGTTGTGGCGCACAGGAATGTTGATGTTGTATGCATAATGCGGCTGATATGTACAGCGGTGCGCCGAACCACAGTTATACGTAATTGCCTGCCAGCATTCCGCTATCCGCTCCGCAAAGGGATATATTTTTTTAACCCTCTGACGATCGATCCAGAAAACGACATGCGCATGAAAACCATGATCAGCCGTCCATTCAATCACCCAGAAGAAACCAACGATATTTTCAAATTGTTCCACCTGCTCCAGCAGCATACGCAACTGCAATTCAAGCCAGCGATGATCAGGTTGTAAGAAATCGGGCGTATCTTTCCTGTAGAAGAAATCCATCCGTAAGGCCCGCAGGCAGGAATAGCGTGCCATCATTTGATTGATGTGATTGTCAAGTAAAGCGGTAAAAAACCAGTTTGGTGTGTAAGATTTAGGCATGTTGATGACTCCTGAAAGTTAATGATGTTTTAAGCTCTGTGAGCGAATTAATGCTTTCGCTCATAATCAGATCTAAAACGGTAATAACTTACAGATGGTATTTATCAGGCATGCTGTAGCAGAATGGATACGACGGGTTATTAACGATACGCAGCATTATGCAGAAAGAAATGGATTATCTGATGGTATTAGCTAAAGAGATGAGATAAACGAGGAGCGAATAAAATACAGAATCAATAAACATCACGAAATACTGCAAAACACGCGATAAAAACCCACTACCAGGAGATTAAGAAACATATTACGACCAATAACATCATAAACTACAAACTTGCTCTCAGTGAGTCTGAAAAAACGTGTACAAGGCCAACGCAATAAACTTATACGCCCTCATCCAATCTGTTCTTAAGGACATGAACGTTAACCGCACACATTACCAGAGTAAAAAATACCACTGGCATGATTTTTACCCTGCATCTTAAACAATACAACCCGAAACAAACATAATCAGGTATCTCTCCTGTCAATTTCATTGTTTATCCAGCTCTGTTAATCGTTACAGAATCATGGATACCTTATCAAAGAGTAAACATCCAGTTAATCAGTAATGACAAAAGAATTGATGTTCATCAGAATAGTTAAAACACTTCAGATAAACAATTATCGTTAAGTAAATACAGTTCATGATGGATAAGATTAAAATCAATTACTGTTTCAGTGAAGACTGATAACAGATGAATATCATCAGTAGAATGGTAGAGGATAACTTATCTGAGTATCGTATGAATTACAGTAGTTATGCCTAATGAAGAAGGAAGTGGATATTATGATAATGGTGACAATGAAGATTAGACAAAGAAGAGTGTGAGTAAAGACAGAGTGAATATAATTATAGTAATAAGCCTAAATTAAAATTATCCATGTTTAATGGGTAAAAATGAACAACTCTCCGTTCTGAATATATCCCTGACAGAACTGTTTCCTTACAAAAATTAGATAAATTCTTTCTTATTCAAACCTGAACAACATCTTTTGTCAGCGACAGAAAATATGAACTATCTTTAAGCCACATCATTCTCCCGTAAAAAGGGAGTCGATGTGGCAAAATCATTAGTGCCCCTTAGCCAGATATTGTTCCATTTCTTCTTCCGGCACCATTCCACCTCCCGTCGCCCACACCAGATGAGTGGCATTAC